>Ga0233430_1000309_pt1 | contig 98969 bp, 101 predicted proteins | sample SI_118_April2016_2_FD_179883 | JGI IMG/M metagenome (GOLD analysis project Ga0233430, IMG submission 179883) | Seawater microbial communities from Saanich Inlet, British Columbia, Canada - SI_118_April2016_150_MG | ecosystem: Environmental > Aquatic > Marine > Inlet | place: Canada: British... | reverse complement strand
AAGATGAATCCAAAGAGTTTTTCTTCACGAAATCTGCCTACATAGGGTCCTACATGCAGGGAGGGGGCAAAGTATAAAACTTCGGCTTCTTTGCATTTATCGTCCCAGCAACTGCCCGCTGGAGGCTGCCCCGTAATATATTCGGAAATTTGCCCGTCGTCCATGTCGCCAAAATCAGCTTGTTGAAAAGCAGAAACGGCTTTCTTGAGGGTGGGGAGAACTCGCTCCCATTCGGCAGCGAGGTAATTATCCCAGTATTGTTGTAGGTGAGAGGTGATCAATTCTTGCATTGCTGGGGGATTAGTTACATACCCATACGCCCAGCGTTCCAGGTCTTCGTCGATATAATCTTCACCAAAGCGTTCTTTTAGGAAACTAAGATAATTTTCTTCATTGGCAATCGCAGTTTCTGGCGTAAATGTATTAGTAGCCTCGTGCATAGATAAGTTGAAGTAGCTTAGAATCATTTTGCCGCGTAAAGCCTCTGCATCTATGTTGCGCAGATGCTGGAGATAAACGGGGAAACTGCTCCATCTCCGCTCAGGGATAATAGCGTGGTAAAACGCGATCATGACCCGATAATGCTGTTTTCTATCTTCAGGAGAAAGCTGATGGGCGGTGTTGATGACCCAGTCGCCTAGCCCTGAAAGCTCTTTCGTTTTTGTGAGCAATAGTAAACTGTGAACAGCGTTTTGAGCGGGAGCAAGCCCAACTCGGATACGATTCCGAGGGGGCTGCTCGATGAAATTATCAATGGGTGGGACCATGTCTCTCTCCTCGAAAAATAGTTGAGATCAAAATTTGCGCTCAAAGTGAGCTGTTTTAGCTTTTTAGGCTACCTTTTCTACAATGAGCAAAAAATCTACGTGCGCGTGTAAGCTGAACATTACGGGGGCAACATTGGGAGTGATGGACACCACCTCGCCGCGCAAATTATTTAAGAATTCTTCCAATCGTTCCTGATCCTTGGTCATCTTCAAAGGAAAGCGATGTACCTTGTACTTCATCTCTTGGCTCCTAATACTTAGGCGTGAGAGTCTTCTGTGCAGCTATTTTGCTGGTGCAGGAAGTGGATTATCTTTTTCTTGCAAAGCAAGAGCCTCGTAGCGTGCACGCATTTTCTGTCCTGAACTCTCGAGAGCTTTGCCGAGCTTAGCCAATCCTTGGTAGGTGAGAATAGCAACCTTGCTTTCAACAAGATGAGCAGATCGATTATGTTCTTCTGCGGCTGCCATTTTAACACGGCGATATTCTTCGGTTATACGTTCTTCAAATAAAAAGTTATTCATGGTTATCTCCTCTTCAAAATGCCTTATCTTTTTCTTGGCATTTTGAAGTAAGTTATTTTGAGCAAGTGCTTAGCGGAGCGTTGCGCTAAGCTTTAATAGCGCCTTAAAAATACCCGAAGAGGTCTTTTTAGGGCGAGGGGAAGAGTGTTGGCTTTGTTTTTTTGCAACAGCTATCATGTTGCGGCGATACTCTTTTGTCAAGCGTTCTTGGTATAAAAAGTCATTCATAATTTACTCCTTTTTGAATAACTATGCGGTTTTGCGGTTGTTTCGTTTATGCGCAAAATCGGGTTATGCTCATATAATAACAAATCAGACATTCTTTGTCAAGGGTAGCTTTATGATTCCTTGATTAAATATGGCTTCATGTTTTACTTTTAGTTTGATATACTCTGTAGCAAATTGAGGAGAAGGAAAATAAAAAAGGAAAAAACAATTATGAAACGATTTTATGTTGTGTGCACCTTGCTAGCTTTTGCTTTCTTGATCTCGGCGTGTGGTGGGGAAATGCTTACACCTCCAACTGAGACACCAGTGCCCACAAATACAGCACTTCCTACATCCACAGTAACCCCAAAGCCAACACTGCCGCCAACTCCAACACATACGGAAGTGCCGCCAACACCAACGGCTGCACCTGTAGGTGTTGCAGTGACAAATGATAAATATGAAGTCACAGTTGTAAAGGTAAGGAAATTAGAAACGGTATTCTTGGATAATGATTATCATTGGGTAGCCCAAGATGGTTACCTGTTTTTAGAAATTGGTGTTAAGGTGAAAAGTTTAGATAATAGTGATAGTGTTCGCGTTCCATGGAACGAGATTTATATCGTTGAGGATAGTGGAGATGCTTGGTATCCTGGTTGGGCAGGATTTAAATCCGTAGCTAGTGGAATTGACATTAGCCCTACTAGTATTATTTTTGAAGAAATTGATGGAGGATATGGAACAGTGGATATTGACAAAGGCCAAGATGTTTTCTTGCGTTTGATATATACCGTAGTAAAAAAATCGCCAACAGTAGTCCTCTTTGGGTTTCACGATTCCCCATTTATCGAAGTGTCACTACCGTAGGCAATTGAATTTTTTTTGACAGTAAATCACCCTCAGTTTAGAGACAACCTCCCTTTTATCATTCTTTTGTGAAAATGAAGAATAAGGGAGGTTGTTTTGTTTTATACTATTTTTACTCAAAAACTAAATCTGCTGGCATTCCCGGTTTCAGCATTCCCTCAGTATTAGAGACGGAGAGTTTGATCGCGAAAACAGTCGTTTGCCGTTCTTCTTTTGTTTGAACATTGCGCGGCGTGTATTCGGCTTGGTCGGCGATATGGATAACAGTTGCCTCGAAGCTCTCTTCTGGGAAAGAATCAATATTCAGAGTTGCTGTATCACCGAGGCTGATTTGTCCATAACGATCTTCGGGGATATAAACGGTCACAGTCAGCTCATCAAGGGGAGCGATAGTCATTGCTGGCAAACCTGCCTGGATAATTTCGCCCACTTCGATGTTGCTCGTTAGGATAATGCCGTCAATGGGTGCGCTCGTGTTCATTTTCTTCATCTGTGTCTCGAGCAATGCGATTTGCGCCTGAGCTTGCTCAATGGCTGTATTTGCTTGTTCCAGCATAGCTTCCGCCTGGGCAACATTTGTCTGCGCCGCAGCTACACTTGGGGAGAAGACTCCAGTTTCTAATGAGCGGAGATAATCCAAGGCAAGGTCACGACGTTCATGTGCTACCGCTAATACGGCGCGAGCTTCAAGCACATCTCTACTTGCTTCTCTGCCGAGAAGTTCTTTGTAGGCTAATTCGGCAGCATCCAGCACTCTTTTTGACTCATCAAGCACATCTACTGCGGCGTCGATCACTTCGTCAATATCATCGTCTTTATTATCACGATCTTTATAATTAGGGTCGCTTTTATTGAGATTACGATCTGCTGTAGCCATAGATCGAGAGTATACATCTCGCGCAACTAGATATGCCGCACGAGCATTTGCCAGATCAATTTCGGCTGCCAAAAAGTCGGCGCTGTCTGCATCCATGGTGGTTTCAGAGAATGCATTTTGTGCAGTAGCCAGATCGGCAGTGGCATCTTCCACTTCATATTCTGCGGCTGCGAGTTCTTCGGCTTGGGTGAAATACCAGGCGGGTTGGTCGAATCGCCCGGGAGCAGCAATGCGCCAATCAGTAGTCCGATTAATTTCATCAGCGGCGAGAGCGGCATCCAGCACGAGTGCATACTGTGCTTTTGCGGCATCCACGCCAACTCTGGTAGATATTTGGGCCGCGCGCGCCGAGTTTAGGGTCGCGTTCGCTGCGTCGAGTTGTGCTTCGAGCAAATCGCTTTCGAGGGTGAAGAGAAGCCCATTGGCGGCAACCGAATCTCCCTCATCTACTAAAAGTTCTATTAAGCGCCCACTCATTTCAGAGGCGATCACAACTTCGTTTGCCTCGATAACACCCGAAGCTTCAAGCAATGTGTTTTCTTCTGAGCCAGTACACCCGACAAGGGCTAGGGTTAAAAAAAGTGTGGTGAGAAATATTTTCTTCATGGGAATCTCCTTTTTGGCTTGCGTCATTGCGAGCGTCTTTTTGCAAAGCAACCTCCCTCATTGTTTAGGAGATCGCTTCGGCGATAAAACTGCCTCGCGATGACAAGCTTTATTTCATGCTCGCAATAAAAACATCTTCGAGCGAGGCTTCAATGAGAGCCATTTCTACTACATGAATTTGCTCGTTTTTGAGCAATTTATTAATAGCGTTCTTTTCTTTTTCAACATCTGGCGCAACAACATGCACCAGTGAGCCGTAAAGCTCAACTTCCTGAAGAGAAATTTTGCCTTGCTCTTGGGCAGTTCGCAAAATTTTGACGGCGTTAATGGCATCTGACGAAGAGATTTCGAGCACCTGCCCTTTCATCATCTTTTCTTTGATGTCCCTAGGGGAGCCTTCGGCGATGAGGTTGCCGCGCTGGATGAAGGCGAGATTGTGGCAATGCTCGGCTTCATCCATATAATGTGTGGTGACAAAAACGCTCACTTTTTCTGCAACCAGTTGATAGAGCAAATCCCAAAAAGCGCGGCGTGAAATTGGGTCTACGCCCGCAGTGGGTTCATCGAGAAAGATCAATTCAGGGCGGTGCAAGATCGCTGCGCTGAGCGCCAGTCGTTGCCGCCATCCGCCCGAAAGGTCTTTTGTTTTTGCATTTTCTCTCCCCTCCAGCCCCGCCATCACAAGCGCATCTTGAATACGTGCCTTTAGATCAACATTATTTAGCCCATATGCTGAGCCATAAAATTGCAGATTTTGCTGGACGGTCAAATCGTTATACAAAGAAAATCGTTGGGACATGTAACCGGTACGCTGCTGGAGTTCGGCTTGGTTGCCTTTTACAGATATTCCGAGCGCCTGAATATCCCCCGCTGAAGGAGAGAGCAACCCGAGCATCATCCGGATCGTGGTCGTTTTCCCTGACCCATTAGGACCGAGGAAACCGAATATCTCGCCGCGCGATGCTTCAAAATTGATCCCGTTGACGGCTGTAAAATTGCCAAAGTGTTTGGTCAAATTCTTTGTGATAATTGCAGGAGTCATGAGGTTAGTCCAAAGCCTTTCTCACAAATCGTAAGGAGAAAGTCATAATAATTGTGCCAAGAATGCCTAATGCAGCGACATGCGGCCAGAGAACATCCATCCCTGCACCTTTGAGTAGGATGCCGCGCAATATCTCCAGCCAATGGTGTGCAGGAACAATATTTGCAATAAATTGCATAGCCTTGGGCATTGATTCAACGGGCGCAGCGTAACCGGTGAACATGAAGTCTGACATCCCAAAGAGCAAAACCAGCAAAAATGCTTGCATTTGCGTTTTTGCGATGACTGAGAGCACCATCCCTTTGCCCAATTCGACCAGTAGATAGCCAAAAGCCAAGATAAACAAGAGGGACAACGATCCACGAATAGGCACCTTGAAGACAAAATGCACCATTGAAAGCATGAGTACAAAATCGGTAAAAGCGACAATAATAACGGGAATCGCTTTGCCAATAATGATCTCAAGCGAAGAAAAAGGCATTACGAGTAATTGCTCTAATGTGCCTAATTCTTTTTCACGTGAGAAGGCAAGTGCAGCGAACAGCAACGTTGTGAATTCGAGCATTAAGCCCATTTCAGCGGGGGTGGTATAAAGTGCCTCGCTGAGTGCTTCGTTAAACCAGACGCGCAAACGAGGAGCAAAACCATCAAATTCATCGGAGGAAAGCCCTAGCCTTTGAATGATGATCTTTTCGTTTAGCGATGCGATTACGCCCTCCGCAGCGCGTAATGCTGCCGTTGCAGGGACACTCTCTGCGCCATTTAATATCATGGATAGAGATGGTTTTCCATTAGATGCTGCTATTTCTTCAGCAAAATTAGGCGGGATGATGATAGCAGCACTAATTTCGCCCCGGTCGAGTGCATCTTCGATGGTCTGGAAATCTTCAACCATTGCTTCTAAGGCAAAGGTCTCTGTATTTTCTAATGAAATTACCAAAGATCGGCTGGCTGCGCTGCGGTCATGATCTAAAACCATCAGAGGAAGATTGCTAATGGGGCGAGCGGTTGCCCAACCAACAGCCATTAGTTCGAGGACGCCGCCAAAGAGCATAAAGGCTGGTAGCCACCAGTCATTTCGCAGATGGATAAATTCTTTTTTTGTGAGGGCGAGAATTCGTTTTAACATAAGTTTGTAAGAGGCAGGTTGCAAGTCTGCAAGTTGCAAATGAGGGTGCTATTTCTCAGCTTTGTAATTCCGTTGTTTTTTGATGTTTGACGGCAGCATAGCGATAATTTCACCAAGCAGAGCTATACGATGATTGAGTAATTCTTCAGGAAGTAAGGCTCTGCCTCTCAGGTACCAGCCTCGAGATTCACGAGCTTCGCCTAAGGCGATTTTTAATTTATAGGCGTAATCTTTTCCAAATCCCCTCCCAAAGCCTTCTTCTATATTTGCGCTGATAGAGCCCGCGCTACGGGTGAGTTGATTTGCTACGGCTTTGCCTCGAGAGTCTTTTAGGAGATAATCGCAATCCTTCCATGCAAGGTCGGAGATAAAAAGAGCTTTTGGGTAGACTTGAAAATTCCATAAAGGATCATTTTTTATGCTTTGGTGTATGTTTTTTGCCCAAGCATCAAAGCTGGATAACTCAACCTTCATCGTGTACTCCTGTTTTGTAAACTTGCATTACTTGCCTCTTGCACCTTGCCGCTTGCTTCTAACCAAGTTTCTTCCTAAAGAAGAGTGCCGCAATTCCTGTAAAGGAAAAGCCTAAAATAACAAGCATGACTGCGTAAGGCCATAAAATCTCCATCCCGACGCCGGGGAGGAAAATGCCACGCGTGATGATCGCATAATGTGTGCCGGGCATCCCTAATGATTCCAGACGCATGATCTCTGGCATGGAAACAATGGGGAAGAAAATGCCTGTCAGGAAAAATCCGGGGAAAAAGATCATCAAAAAGGAAACGCCCATTGCGGCAGCTTGGGATTTCATAAAAACACCAATGATGATTCCCATGCTGATCACAGCAAACATGAAGAGCGCAGAAAGAGCAAAGAAAAGAGGGAAAGAGCCATTAAAGGGAACGTGGAACCACAGCATGGCGAGGAAGGGAAGGATAACAACATTCACAAGCCCTGCAACGATATATGGAATCATTTTTCCGACCAAAAGCTCGGCGCGTCCAACGGGGGTGGCCATTAATTGTTCCATCGTGCCGTGCTCTCGTTCGTGGGCGAGGGCTAGCGCAACAGACAGGGCCGGGAATCCGAGCACCATCGAGATCAAGCCAGGGATAAGGTCGTTCCGGGGTTTCAATCCGGGGTTATACCAAGTGCGGATTCTTAAATCCAAAGGTTGGAGAGAATCGGCTGAGAATCCCATCATCTGAATTTGATTGGCGAGAGATTCGTTTGCAAACTCTTCTGCACGAGAGGCAATATGTTCAACGGCAAAACCGCCACTTTCCGGTTCTGTACCGTCAATGATTACTTGCATGGGCATCCCGCGCATGGCTAGCAGGTCGCGAGAGAAATCGGGGTTGATGACTAGCGCAGCTTTCACATCTCCGCGCATTAACAGGTCTTCAATTTCTTCAATAGAACCTACTTGCGCATAAAGATCAAGATCATTTCCTGAGACAATTTGTTGTACAAAGTCGCGGGATGTTGCGCTGCGGTCATAATCCAGAACGGCAATCGGGATATGCTGTAATTCAACGGTGAGGGCATAGGCCATCAGTAAAAGCATTGCGAGCGGCGTAAAAACAACCAGGATCATCGTGCTGCGATCGCGGATAATATGATTGAATTCTTTGCGTGTAATCGCCCAAATATGACGAAATGACATCGCTACTCCTTAACCTCGTCATTGCGAGCCAGTTTTATCGGCGCGGCAATCCCCAAGACAGTCAGGGAGATTGCTTCGCAAAAAAATGCTCGCAATGACATGGGATGGGGGTGCGTTTTAGGATTCATCATCTTCCAGCCTTTGGATGAGGGAAATAAAGGCCTCTTCCATACGGACGGGCGCAACGCGCGCGCCCCGAAACTTGATTCCGCTTTTGGTCAATGCTTTGGTGATTTGCTTCAACCGTTTATTCCCATCATCAACGAGCAGATGTAATGCCTCGCCGTAAGTCTGTGCTTCAAGAACCCCGGGCAGTTTAGCAACAAGTGTTTTTACCTTTTGCCATTCATCTGTCAGAAATTCGACCATCTCTCCGGGTAACGCTGCCTTGATCTGGCGCGGTGAATCGCAAATGACCAATTTCCCTGTATAGATCAGCCCAACACGTGAGCAGCGATCAGCTTCATCCATATAAGGCGTACTGACGATAATGGTTGTGCCGTTAAGATGCAAATTTGTGAGAATATCCCAAAATTCACGGCGGGAGATAGGATCTACGCCCGTGGTTGGTTCGTCAAGAAGCAAAATTCTCGGCTCATGGATCAGCGTACAGGCGAGGGCGAGTTTTTTCTGCATCCCGCCAGAGAGATGGGCGGCTCGCCGATCTTTGAATTCTGTTAATCGCGCAAATTGGAGCAGCTTTTCGGTGCGCTCTGCCATTTTCTCTTTAGGAACATCGTAAATCTCGGCGAAAAATTGCAAGTTTTCGAGAACGCTCAATTCGGCATAGAGACTAAATTGCTGCGCCATATAGCCAATATGCTTCTTGATCGATTCAGATTCTTTACGCAAATCGTATCCCGCAACGGTGGCTTCGCCTTCGCTTAGGGAGAGTAATCCCGCTAATAAACGGAGGGTGGTTGTTTTTCCGGCACCGTCGGGTCCGACCAAGCCAAATAGCTCGCCGCTGCCAATCGCTAAATCCAATGCGTCTACAGCGAGCGTTTTCTTGAAGCTCTTCGTTAATCCCGTTGTTTGGATGATGGAATCTGTCATATTTCTGTTTTCTATCTATGTCAGCGAAAATTGAGTAGGGTGGTAGCTTTTCCGCTATCTGTATTGAAATCGTAGTGAGTTGAACCGCTTTAGTTTCGATACGGACGAGAGAAGGATCTCGTCCTACTCAACCGCCGCTGTTATTGCCTGTTTTTCGAGTAACGAATCAGCCACAAGACGCCCAGCGCAACCAGCGGAGGCTCAAGGGCAACGCCGATCCACTTTAGGGTTTCTGAAGAAACGATCATGGGGATCACAAACCAATCGAGCAGCCCTGTAATGACTGCGGCTATGATAGCGGTGGGGTAGTTGTTGAAATCGTCTTTCCAGATCAGCCCGGCGATATAGCCGATGATGAGACCGACAACGATCATTGCGAGAACCAGATATAAGATTTCCATTTTTTACTCCTTTTCTGAGTACGAGATTGAACCAATCTTTCTAGTGTTGCATTTTGTTAAATGCGTAGGGCAAGTACAGGCAAAATATTTGCCATTTTTTCCAGATCTTTTTTGCTGCCATCGTAAGATACGCCCATCAAACGCGACAATTCTTTCAACGCTTTGGGATGTGCCTTTGCATAATTTTCTAAGACTTTAAAGCCTTCGTCAGCGGACAGGCGCTCAGCGAGTGCATCCATCTTTTTTCGCCCAACCTGTATATTCACCTGCGGTGTCTGTATTAGATTCTTGAACCATTGCGACTTTTCGCCAAAACCAGAGACAATATAGTAATTTTCTACGTTTTTATCTACGACTTCAAGCACAGCTTTGCGCGGTAATCCGCTTTTGCGTCCAATATGGGTGAGCAGCAAAAAGCGCTCCTGGAATAGCCCGCCCAAACCAATTTTGTAGAAATAAATAGGCATACGCGAGAACCAGGCTTGAAAGCCGCGTGGGGGTTGTCGAAGATTTTCTTGAGTCATTTAATAATGCCTTCCATTAGTAATTTGATGCTAGCACGGAGGTTTTTTTCTAAGTCAACCAAATCCGAATCGTAAACCCAAATTAAGATCGTTCCTTCAAATAGCGCCCCAAAAGTGATTGCGATTTCGCTTGCATCTGCTTCTTTAAACTCTCCTTTGTCAATGCCTTGCTGAATGATCGGAGTAACCATATCAAGATAAACACGTAAATATTTTTTAAAAGCTTCTTGCACAATGCTTTGTCGAAAAAGTCGGCCTAGAAATTCATACATAATTGGTATTAGGCGTGACCACTTGTGCATGTCGCCAATGAATTTTTCTGCAAAAAGCATTAATTTTTCTGAGGCAGGGCGAGGATCATCGATCAAGGAGCTTAGGTCAGCAAACTCACGTTCAAAAAGACTTTCAAGTAGATGTTTTATAATGGCATCTTTGCTTTTGAAATAAAGATAAAGAGTGCCCTTGCTTAATTTTGCTTCTGCTGCAATATCGTCCATGCGCGCTTTATCAAAACCTTGTTCTGCAAAAACTTTTGTTGCGGCTTCGGTGATCTGTTCTTTTCTTTCTTCGCTTACGTTGGGTTTTGGTGACATAGAATTCCTTATAACTGACCAGTCAGTCAGTTATTTCTATAATATAATAATTAAGATTGAGAGTCAAGTAGCAATTTGTTAAGAGAATGCCTCTGCGAGGAGCATGCTCGTGCGACGTGGCAGTCTCATTTGCTAGAGATTGCTTCGTCGGATAAAACTCTCCTCGCAAATTCATTCTTGTTTTGGACTAGTAAGGAGATCAGTATGTCTCATCCATTGGATTTTATCCCCACATCTTCCCGTAAAAAGATATTTATTTTGCTTCTCGCGCTGACATTTATCTTGGTCGGCATTTTTGGAATTCTCGATGCTCCCTTGCGGAATCCTGCCTCGCCTTCGGGCATTGTCTCCTTTGAACTCGCAGGCACCGTTGAAAAGGCAAATACTATCATGGAAAGCTGGGATTCCCGTGCTCAACTCTTCGCCGCTTTTGGCTTGGGCTTTGACTATCTCTTTCTTCTCGTTTATGGGTTGACGATCTCTCTCGGTGTGCTGATGGTGGCATCCAAGCATGGTGGGAAGTTTGCGGAAATGGGTAGCTATGTGGGGTGGGGTGTTTTGCTCGCAGCCCTTTTTGATGCTGTGGAGAATTTTGCCCTTTGGCGATTACTGAGCGGAAGTGCAACAGCCTTTTGTCCCCGTGTGGCTGCGATCTCGGCGACGATCAAATTCTTTTTGCTTGCTCTCGGTCTGGGATTTGCGCTCATTGGTTGGTTGCGGAAAAAGAAATAAAGCATCAAAAAAACGCCATCTTATCAACAAGATGGCGTTTTTTTGATGTGAAATTGTCTTTACTGTGCCAAGCCCAGCAATCTCGGATACCAATACCAAAGCAGATCGCCTGAAGTTTTTCCGTAGATAGATGCTGATTTGTCACGTAATATCACGGGCGGATAGTAGCCGCGACTGACGATTCCGTTTACCCAGGCGCGTCCATTGATGGCGTTTAGCATCGCTTCATAAACATCCGTTTGGGCTTGTAAATTTAAGCCCACAGAGGGAATATCTGCGTTCGGGCGGTTGAGTTCTTTCCAGTTGTAGCAGCCGCCGGTTACGTTGGGCACACAAGCAGATTCTGCGCCGCTGGCAGAAGGAACGGCCAAGCCGATGATGATATCTTTCTCAACGCTGACCTGATAAGGGGAAATTTCCTCGTCCAGAAGACGAATTGCTTCATTTGTCATGGCTGTTTTATCAATAGGACTTCCCTGGCTAAGAGGGGCATCCCAAAGCAGATAAACACCATCAACACTTTTAATAAAAGGTGGTGCACTATTAAGACTGCCAGAAGTGTAGGGCATTGCCCACCAGATCTCGCCTGCAAAATGTGTGCGTACTTCAGTGATGATCGCATTCCAGCGCAGTTCTGCGTCAGCAGGAACAGCAGAAGATTGCCCATCGGCGAGTAATCCGTTTTGCATAGCGGGAGCAAGCCAATCTCCGCCGAGAATTAACGTCGGCACATTGTTGCGCGCAGCTATGTCGGCGTGGTGCAATGCAAATTGGCGGTAGTGATCAAACCAATCGTTCCACCATCCAAAATCTCTTGGGGCGTTGATCCACCAATTATCTACAGATTCAGGGAAATGGGGTTGTGGGAAAAGAGCCGTATTCAAATTGAGCGCAGCGGCTTGTTCAAGCATCAGTTTTGTGTCATCCCAAAGAGGGTCTTCTGCGGGTTGGGGACCGAAAACAAGTGGGCTTGTATTAGAAAATGTCCAACTTGGGGTGAGTATTGTCCAGTTTGTATGCAGCGCGCTAATATTTTGCATCGCTTGTGATGTATAGCGTGTCCAGCTTGGTACAAAATTCGATTGAAATTCAATGCCTGCAACAAAGTCATTATTGCGCGCCTGAATGGGGGCGGCAACAATGGTGTAGGGCATTTCTTCTTCAAGCCATGTCCAGCCGGTAATGCGGTCGCGGATATCTTGCGGGGCAAGGCTGACGGTAATTTGTCGTCCAGCCGTTGCATTGCCCATTGTGGCAAGATCGTCTGCGCTGCCACATTGAGCATTGCGGCAGAACCTGTAGCCAAAACTCTTAACAGTATCAAGAGGGCCGTAAAGTTTATAAGCCCAGCGATTATTACCCAAGGGCCACATTGGGATGGGTTCTGTCCAAGCATAGGGAGAAAATTGGATGTAGACCATATCCCCGGCTGGTGTATTGTCTGGAGCACTAAGATCGAAGAGGATGGGGGATGAGGGGCCTGATTGCCACGAAATAACTTTGTCTTCGACAACAATATCGGTCTGCGGAACAATAAGCCGACGAAGAACTTGCTCGCTGCTTTTATCTTGTTCTGCATTCCAGAATCCGTCGCCAAGCGTATATTTATAGCGTATGTCTGCGCCAATGGGCAAAGGGATCGTAACGCTATATCGTCCATCTTCCAAAGGCGTGAGAACAGGCATTTTATCTGCAACTGTGCTAAAACCGCCGCCTAGATCACCAAATGTATTACCAAGCTGAGAGAGATTTCCCGCTAAACGAACAGGTGCGCCAGAGATCGTGTTTTCAGGAAGATCTGCGATAAATGTAACCCGCACGATCTGTGCTGGCGCGACATGAATTTGAACAGGCGTTACAAGCCCCGCTTCTACTTGTGCACCTTGCTGGAAAGGTTGATAAGCTCCATCCAAGGCGTATGCGGTCATGCGGTGTAGCCCTGGCAAAATACCTTCGAGATAGAAATTGCCAGACGCATCGCTTAACGTTTGAATACCGCTTATATTTACTAACAGATTAGGGATGGGGTGGCCGCTTAGAGAGTCGAGTGCTAATCCTTGAATATGTCCGGTTGCGCCATCAAAACTTTGGCCTGCCCAACTGGTAACAGCATCTTCTATAGCGCCAACACCTTCTACTTTATATAAACGATAGCGCACAGGGAGATTTTCACTTGTTGTTTCTTGTAGGCGATTATTTCCGGTAATAATATAACGATATTTGACAACTGCATTAATGGGGAGTGGCAGGGCAGCAGTATAAGTTTGTGCATCTACTGCTTCAAGCGGATAATTGATCGCGTTGAAAGGGAGTCCTGAAACCTCGTCGAGGATGCTAAGAACGAGAACATCTCCAGCATTAAGTGGTGTGGGGATATGGACTGTGAATCTCGTTTCTGCAGAGGGGATCGGTGTTGCTTCAGGGAGAGCATCTTCAGGCAGTGGTGTAGAAGGCGTATCTCCTCCACCACCAATAGGGATTTCTATGTCCAGCAGAGAGAGTGTGCAGGCGGGGCCACTGAGAAGGACTGCGGCTACCAGAATCAGGATAGCTGTTTTAGAGAGTAAGGGGTGTTTTTTTTGCATAGCATTCACTTTTAAAAAGTTGATTAGATAAAAATGTACTCGTGATTTTAGTATTCTATCTCTTCTTTCTGGCGGTTATGCTGTCTCGGGTCTGGACCGTATTGATTTTGTCCTATTGTTCCAGGAAGGAAACCTATTTCGATCCCTACCCAGAAATTCAGAAGCGGAACGAAGTAGAGCAAAAGAAACCAGCCTGAGCGATCTCTGTCGTGAAGTCTTTTTATCTGGATGGCTAGTGATGGGAAAAATGCTGCTAATCCCAAGATGCCCGAAAATATGCCGAAGAAGAAAGGCTGTGTTTGTTGTGCTAAGCCTTCAAGGCCGCCAAGCAGCATGAAGTCTACAGAGACGGCGATAAGGGAGAGTATGAAGTAGGCAAGGTTAAAGAGCCAATAAGTTGTTCTGGTGATCCTTCCTTTTGTTGAGAACAACAAATTGGACAAAGACATATCATTCTTAACAGGTTTTAATTTGCCGTCTAATTCGTAGATGAGATTTTCAACAGATTCTTTTGGGAAGCCTTTTTTAATATATTTTGCGGTAAGCACTCGGCTGGAGGCTCCTTCGCCGAGTTCATAGGAGATTAATTTGCTTAATTTGAGCAACTCTTCTTCTTTTTTCTGGCGTTCTTCATCTAGCTTCTGTTGATGCTCTATCTCTTCTTGTGTTGGCGCTCTGTTCTTTTCTGAACTTGTAGCTGTTGAGGTGGAAGAAGATGTAGATTTGGACGAAGGTTTTGCTGGTGTTTTCCCTCGTTTCTTTCTGAGTGAAGCCAGACTGCGTTGGGCGGGTTGGTTATCAGGGTTGAGTTTTAGCACTCTCTCCAGACATTCTTCTTTATTGTCTGGATTCTTTACAGCGGCAGACATCCATAACCAAGCTCTCTCGTTATTGGGGTCAGTGTGGAGTATTTCAGCAAGAAGAGTTTTTCCTTCTGTTTTTTTACCCTCTTTTATGGCATTTATAGCTCTTTGTAAATTACTCATCTTTCTCTCCTCCTGCTTTGGTGCAAATCATTCAATTTTCTTCTTCCTTCCGTTATAGGCAATATAGCTTAGCCCGATGCTAATGAAGTATAAGACAGACATGGGCAGCATAACCAATGCCATGTTGATGGGATCAATAGTTGGCGTAATAGCAGCTGCAAAAATTGAGATAATGACTATGGCTAAACGCCATTGTTGTTTTAAGACATCTGGTTTAACCAGACCAATTGCGCTGAGAACATAGATAATAAGAGGGAATTCAAAGGCGATGCCGATCCAGAACATGACACCGAGAATGAAGGTGAAATAAGATGCGGGGCGTAATTCAGCCTGGATGCCCATGAAGTTGAGCAAAAATGGCAATGCGGCGGGGAGCATGATGAAGTAGGAAAAAGCCGCTCCTGCAATGAAGAGTAGGCTGGCGAGAGGGATGCCGACCAAACCGAATTTTTTAGAGCTTGGTTTTAATCCGGGCGCAAAAAAGAGCCAAAATTCAAAAGCAATATAAGGCAAGGCGATGATGGTTCCGCTCATGAGGGCGACGCGCATAAAAACGCCAATGGATTCAGTTACTTCAATGGCGCGGAGAGTGTCTAGTCCGCCAACAGGCTCGGTGAGATATTGGATAAGTTGTTGTGTAAAAATGAATGAGATGGAGACCGTGACCATTAACGCGAGCAGGGCACGAAAAATATGCTTTCGCAAAGCCTCGACATGATCCATGAGCGATGCGCGTGCATCTGCCGATTGAATTGCGCTGGCAGTTGTATCAATAAGAGAGTGCTCTTCAGGAACTTCGTTGAGGAAGTCCTGGATATTTTTTATTCCCTTGAAAGGGGCTGCGATGATTTTCGAGATCAGGCGGAAGGGGGCAGTGATGATAGACCAGAGTTTGTTGAGAAATTTACGCATTATTGGTATCTACGGGATTAACGGGAGATGCTTCTTTGTTCGAATCTGCTTTTTTAACGGGAGCAGTCTTTTCATCTGCGCTCTGCGCTTCGTTTTGCGCGTTGATGGGCGGGGCGATGCTATTCGTCTCCTCAACTTCTTGAGGGTGAGATGTCCCATCCCATGCACCATATCCCGCTTTTTCTGTTTTCTCTTCTGTGGGCATGGTAATACCTAGATCTCGTTTATATTCTTCAAAGTCTTCGAGGCTTGCTTCGCGCATTAACTGGTTGGGGAGCGTTTTAATTCTATTTGATGCATCTTTGATTTCTCGCCACTCAGGAGACATGACGACTTTGCGCATCCATTTGCCGATGGTTTTTCCGGCTTTTTGCATATCTTTGGGGCCTAGGACAATGATGGCGATGAGAATGACAAAAAAGAGTTCGGGGACGCCGATTCCAAATATGTCCATTACAGCCCCTTAAGTGACATAAAGATTTCGTTCTTGAATTTGGCTAGGCTGCCCAATACGCCGTTGATAAAGCTGGGCGCAGCATCAGAGCCATAGACTTTAGCTAATTCTACGGCTTCGTTAATGGCGACTTTGGTGGGGGTTTCCTGGCTAATACCAAATTCCCAAAAGGCGATTCTTAAGATGTTGCGATCTATGGGGGCAATCTGGTCGAGGGGCCAATCGGGAGCGTATTCGGCGATGGCTTTGTCGAGTTTTTCGGTAAGCGGAATGATGCCGAAGACGATCCTACGTGCAAAATCTTCCAGTTCTTCAGATTTTTTCTCTTTTGCTGATAGAGAAAATTCCTTCAGGCGCTGGGAAAAAACCGTGCCGGGAAGGTGGTCGCTTAAATCAATTTCGTAAAGTACTTGCAGAGCAAGACTGCGCGCTCTGGTGCGTTCTTTCATGCAGTTTATGCCTCTTCTTCGTAGGCGATATTTTCGATGTGGATATTCACTTCGGCAACGTCCATGCCGACCATCTCGGTGATGGCTCGGGTTACTTTTTTCTGTACAGTGCGGCTGGTGTTGCGAATATTAACACCGTTTTCAAGGATGATATACAGGTCTGCGGAGACAACATCATTTTCGACGATGATGCGTGCGCCATCTACGATGCCGCGACGGAAAAGACGGTTAACACCGCCTGAGACGGGAGCCATTGCGCTGACGCCCTCTACTTTTAATGCAGCCATCCTTGCGATTTCAACCAATACGTCGGGCGCAACAGTCGTTTTTCCGGGAGGGCGAGTATCTTGTTCCATTTTTTATCTCCTTGCTTTTGTTGTTCTATGCCAAAATGATGTATATTTTTTGCCTCGTATTACGTATTGCGTGTTGCGTAAAAAACATTACGAAATACGCAATACGTTTTTTATCAAAGGATGCACCAATTTAACTTTAAATTTGCTCTTGCGAACTTGCCTCTTGCAACTTCCTTACATCACCATTCCGCCGTCAACCTGCAAGGTGACACCGGTGATGAAAGAAGATTCTTCTGCGGCGAGGAAAGCAACCGCGTTGGCAATATCTTGCGGCGTGCCGAATCTGCCCATGGGAGTGAGCTTCATGGACATTTCTCTGATCTCTTCAGGTAGGTCATGGGTTAGTACAGTTTCAATAAAACCAGGTGCAACCGCGTTCACGGTAATGCCTCGTGAGCCAACTTCTTTGGCAAGTGCTTTTGTAAAACCGATTAAACCGGCTTTGGATGATGAATAATTCGTCTGTCCGGCTTGCCCGGTTACACCAGAAACCGAAGAGATGTTAATGATTCGTCCGTAGCGCTGTTTCATCATCGGGCGGGCAAGAGCCTGCGAGCAGTTGAAAGCACCTTTCAGGTTGATGTCTAAAACCATATCCCAATCTGCTTCTTTCATACGCATGATCAGTCCATCACGTGTGATGCCGGCATTGTTGACCAAAATATCGATTTTTCCAAGTTTCTCAACAGCGCTCTTGATCATTGCGTTTACGCTCTCTCGGTTAGAAACATCTGCTTCGAGAGCGATAGCTTCGATACCTGAAGCTGCAGTGATCTCACTTGCAGTTTCTTCTGCCAAGTCCATGCGTAAATCTACAACAGCAACCTTTGCACCGCGTGCGGCCAAAGTTTCGGCAATTGCTTTTCCAATTCCGCGTGCTGCACCTGTCACGATAGCGGTGCGTCCTTCTAACGATAAAAACTGCCTCATTTTTAGCTCCTTTTAGCTGAAAGAATTATACACCACCCTTAACACTTAGGCCCCCTCCCAGCCTCCCCTAAATTTGGTTTTCAATTTAGGGGAGGGGCTAAGCCTCCTCTCCATTTTTGTTCTTTGAAATGGGGGGGCTGAGGAGGGCGGGTTTCAAGCCAAACGCCAGAGCCAGTCCGCCGCCAACCACAATGATCGCCTCCATTATGAAAGCATCTTGCCATAGGCGCATCGGGAAAAGGCGGATCAATGTATCGGAGTAGAGGAAAATCCAGCTTTCCCCCTCAAAGAAAACATGATGGAATTGGGCGAAGAATGCCCAGAAATTGATTGAAGCGATCAGGGCGAGACTTCCCGTCAGGATGAGCGTTAACCAGCCGCCCCGCTTCAAACCCAAGAAATAGGCTTGCTTGCCATTTTTCAACATCGCCCAAGCCCCAAGCGCGATCAAGATCCCAAACGCCGCCCCCCAAACTTTTAAAGCGATCTGGATTAGAATCTTCACATCTAGCATGTGACTGACCTCGCTTTCTTTGTAGAGCGGAGAGCCATCGTCAAAAGTCAAATCGCCAAGAAATTCAGGCCCTGCATCGTTGTTGAGATATTCGATCGCGTTTTTTGCCCATTTCAAACGTTCTTCTTGAGAGAAGCCATAGCTATCAGGCGGGAAGCCGGGCATACGGTACTCGATCTCAGGAAAAATCGGCGTGAGTAATATACGGATGCCGAAAAGAACCAGTACGATAGGGGTAAGGAGGGTGGTGAGGAAAGAGAGGATATTGGAAAGGGTTTTATTCATAGTTTTATGTTGTTGTAGGGGCGGGTTAAGACCCGCCCCTACGATTGTTATTGCAAACTCTCCACATCCCCACCCAACATGAATCCTAATATCATATCGTTGGTAATCCATTCGATGGGGGCTTTATCATCGGTAAAGATGGTGGAGTTTTCGTAGCCCTCTTGCCGATATGTCCATGCCGTTTGCGTTGCATCCAAAAGTAGGGGATGTGTATCTCCGCTATTGGTCAGGGCAATGAGATTTGTAGAGAGAAAATCTTCATTGGTGGGCTGTTTTGTAGCGTAAATGATGGAGTTGAGGGTGTAGGGGATGTCCATAATATAGACGGAGGGGAATGTTTGGGCAATGGTGGTTGCCATGGCGTTGATTAAACGGCGGTCGCCGGGGAGCCGCCCTACGTTGATGGTTAATACGCCTGTTGGGGACAAGCGCGTGTGCGCTATCTCAAAAAATTCCAATGTGGTCATGTGCCAGGGAATGTAGGGAGGTCTATAAGCATCTACGGCGATGATGTCATATTGATGCGGGCTGTGGGCGAGACCCCAGCGTCCATCTTCGGCGTTGGCGTTGAGATTATTCAATTGATCCATCCCGAAATAATTATTGCCAACTTCGATGATCTTGGGGTCGATTTCGAAGCCATCAATGGGAATATCGCCATAAACAGCGGTTGCTTGCTGTGCAAATGTGCCCGCAGCCAAGCCGACAATGGCGATGCGTTTCACATCTTTCGTGGCGCGGGGCGGGGTATTGAAAAAGGGACCAACCAGAAATTGTGACCAGGGGCCATCGTAATCGAGATTATCAGGGTCATAAACAGAATGGACACCCTGCCCATCGTTCAGGCGCAGATGCGTTTCGCTGCCGCGCTGCAAAACTTCGATATAGTTATAAGCGGATTCTGTTTCGTAAACTTGCCCTTCGGTTTGTTTGATACCGCGTCCACTGTCGAAGATGGCAAGAATGGCGATAAAAACGACCATTAGCAAATAGGGCAGCATTTTGCGCGTGCCAGCGCTTTTGGCGAGGCCTGCAAGCGCGACAAAAAGCAGGAAAAGGCTGAAGATGAGAAAAGTTTTCGTTGTGCCGACAGTCGGGATCAGCACGAGGACGGGCAGATAAGTGCCTAAAAATGAACCAAGCGTGGAAATGGCATAGATATTGCCTGAAATTTTGCCGGCTTTCTCAGTATCATCCATGCTCAGGCGGATGGCATAAGGTGAGATCATGCCCAAAAGCGTGATCGGGATGCTGAAAAGCACCAAAACGGCAACGAATGCCCCCATCATTACGCCGACCTGGAGTCCGTCAAAGGCGGTTGCGGCGGCGCGCAAAACGGGATTGGCGATAAAGGGAACGATGCCCAATGTAAACGCTCCCCATGCCAAAATTTTATACATACTTTTAGCGTGTGGCGATTTATCGGCTTGTTTGCCGCCGAGTGTATATCCGAGGGTGAGATAGAGCAGCATTAATCCAATAATAGCAGCCCAAACAAGATTGCTTGTCCCAAAGACGTTGCCGATCAGGCGCGATGCGGATAATTCGGCAGCGAGGGTGGTCATGCCAGAGATGAAGACAGTGAAGTAGATGTATTTGCGCATAGTTGAATAAATATGTGTGTGTGATTATTATATTATTTGAGTAAGTTTTGACTAATTAACACAAAGTCAGCGATCTCTCTTATATCTTTTTTTGTCAAACTTGCTTGGGCATTGAGAGAGCGGGGAAGATTGTTTTTGAGAGCAATCAAACTCTTTGATATTTCTTTGGTAATTCCTAGTTTGGTTATGATTTTTTTTGTCTCAACACCCATTATCTCTACTATTAGAGTTTTGTCTTTGTTTGGAATAAAAAATAAAGAAAATGTCTCTTTGGTTGCCTGTTCGTTTACTCCTAATAAAATTTCACCATACCGAATTAAGTCTAACCAAATAGAATTTCCTTTTTTGAACTCAATGTGCATATTTTTCCAACTGGCATCCCAATAGCGGTTTGTATCTTCTTGCATATCTAAGACCTGACAAATACTACCATCGTAGTGACTGTTTTTCTTTACCCAAGAACCTTTGAGTTGATGTAATTTTTTTTCTAAATGCTTTTCTAGTTCTATTATTAGCAAAGCTCTTTCCTCAAGCATTATCAATTAGATTTTTTGTCGTGACAACCTGACAGAACTCATCATGCAGACTAGCGAGATTGACAGCGTGAACTTCATCTGCTGAATACTCTTTCCCATCCGGCCCTGTTTTTCCGAAAGTTGCTGTAGCATCAGAGACGAGCCAGACGTTGAAGCCCAAATTCCCAGCCATGCGTGCACTTGTGGAGACGCAGTGGTCAGTGGTCAGCCCAACAATGACGAGATTTTCGATGCCTTGTTTTCGAAGATATTTTTCAAGGTTGGTCCCGATAAAAGCGCTGTTGACCGTCTTTTGGAAAATTGGTTCGACTCCAATAGGTATTGCTTCCGGCTTGAATTCAACGCCGGGTGAATCAGGGTGCAGTGGGGAATTTGGCTCTACTGAGCAATGTTGCACATGAATTACGGGTCTATTTTTCTTTCTCCATGTGCTGATCAATCGAGCGATATTTTCTTCGGCGTTTGAATTGTTTCTTTGCCCCCAAACGGGATTATCAAAACCTTGTTGGACATCGATAATTAAAAGGGCTGTATTTGCTGAGATTGGATGTTCCATATTGTTTTTTTCTAGTGATAGGTTGCTTGAAAGTGTTGTGCAACGATAACAGATTAGGGGAATTTTGCAAGTATAAGAAGAGAGTTTTCTTATATCCCCTTAATCGCCCCAAAAGCCGCAAAACAGGAATTTTTATGCAAAAGCTCAACATGACTAAAACCGACTTTACGCAGTAAACCTAATTGATACGTAACGGAGCGGGGAGAATCTTCCAGTTCGATATAGCCAAAGATCTTCTCTTTATATTCTTCGCCGCCAAATGATGTGAGATATTCCCCATAACGTTCCCACATTAATGATTGGACAGCTTCTGTTTCGTGAGAGATCAGGTCTGTGATCCAGATGCTCCCGCCGGGGGCTGTAATTCTGTAGATTTTCTCAAAAGTTCTTTCCCAATCTTGGTCATCTCGTAGGTGATGTAAAACGGCTGCTGCAAAAATGACATCGTATTCGTTATCAAGTAGTTCTATTTCTCGAAAATCGCCCTGAATAATTTTGACTTCGCCAGTGTTTATCGCCGAGATCCGCTCTTTTGCTTTTTTCAGCATGGGGAGGCTTAAATCAATTAAGTCGCTATCAAAGGATGGAGCGTATTCCAGAAATTTCAGGGTGTTATTTCCTGCGCCGCAACCTATATCCAGAACCTTTTTGACATCTGGCGTGCTGTGATACGCGGCTTGTGTGATCAGTTCCATCGCGAGCGGGGCGTCAATGGTCGCTGTTTGTCCGCTTTCGAGATTAGAGAAACGGTCAACGTCTTTGTCGAAGCGTTGCTTTATTTCATGAATAGATGATTTTCTGTTCAAAAGTATTTTCATATAACCTTTCCTGTAAAAAAAACTAATTGTGCGCACAAAAAACGATAGCGCAAAGATAACAGATAAGAGAGTTATTGCAAGGGCTTGCGAAGGTTCTTAATAAACCCTCACCCAAATCTACTAAAAACTACATAAACTTTCTGGGTCTTTCGTCTAAAATACTGAGCGTTATGTGTAAATCTCTCGGAATACTTCTTGCCAACACTGGCACCCCCGATGCGCCGACCCTAAAAGCTGTTCGGCGTTTTTTAGCGCAATTTTTAGCAGACCCGCGTGTGATAGAAATGTCGTGCTGGGCTTGGTTGCCGCTTTTGCATGGGATTATCTTGAATACCCGTCCGCGCCGTTCGGCGAAGCTCTATCAGCGTGTTTGGGATGAGCGGGGGTCGCCTCTTTTGTATCATACGCGGGATTTAGCGGAAAATCTCGAAGCCGCGCTTCGTGCTCGTTTACCGGAGGCAAGCCTAAATGTCGCGGTCGGGATGCGCTACGGCAATCCGTCTATTAAAGACGCTATAGGGGAATTAAGAGAAAAGGGCGCAACGCATCTCGTCATCCTGCCACTTTTTCCGCAATATTCAAATACCACCAGCGGCACGATTATTGCAGCTGTTTTTGACGAATTGAAGCGTTGGCGCGCCATTCCCCCAACAGAAATTATTAATAATTATCACGACCATCCTGCCTATATTTCGGCAGTGGCAGAAAGCCTGCGCGCGTTTTGGGCACAGTCGCAAAAGCCAGAGAAATTGATGCTCTCTTTTCACGGAATTCCGGCAGCATACGCAGAAAAAGGTGATCCCTACGATGCACAATGTCTGCGCACGGCGGAGCTGCTTGCGGCTGAACTTACGCTTGGTGAAGATGAATGGTTGGCGGCTTTTCAATCGCGTTTTGGGCGGCAAGAATGGTTGCAACCGTATACCAGCCAAACTCTTGAGAAGCTGGGTGCGGAAAACTTAGATAATTTGGGTGTTGTTGCCCCTGGCTTTGCGGTCGATTGTCTCGAAACGGTCGGCGAGCTTGGCGATGAAGGGCGCGAGAGTTTTCAAAATGCTGGCGGCGGAGAATATCGCTATTTCCCCGCGTTGAACGCCAGCGATTTGCATGTTGAAGCGTTGAGCGAAATTATTTTGGAAAGAATACAAAAGTGACAGTCACCTTAGGTGACTGTCACTTTCTAAAAAACGGAGCAAAAATGCCTGAAATCATCATCATCGGCGGCGGAATTACCGGTTTGAGTGCCGCATGGGAAGCGCAGCAAAGCGGGATTTCTTTTGCGCTACTCGAAAAAGAAGATCGTTGGGGCGGCAAGGTTCACACAGAAATTATTGATTTACCCGAAGGGCAGGCGATCATTGATGGTGGACCCGAATCTTTCATTACTCGCAAGCCAGAAGCATGGGATTTAGCGGGAGAGTTGGGGATTCGAGACAGCGTCATCAACCCGGGAGCCGAAACCCGCCATATGTATATTCTCGATGGCGGAACACCCGTGGAAGTGCCGCTTGCTCCCGTTAAATTTATCACCTCCCCGATAATGAGCGGATTCGGCAAACTGCGCCTTTTGGCAGAGCCTTTCCAACCAGCCAAAAGCGACTCAGCTGACGAATCTCTCGCTGATTTCGTCAGCCGCCGACTAGGGCGAGAAGCTCTCGACCAATTTATCGGTCCCATTTTGGGCGGAATTTACAATACCGACCCTGATACGCAAAGCATTCTCGTTTCTTCTCCCATTATGCGTGAGATGGAAGCAGAATATGGCGGTTTAGTGAAAGCTGTCTTTGGGCGGATGCGTAAAGCGCGAAAAAATAAACCTGTGGATGAAGAAAAGAAACCGCGTTTCGGCGCATTTGCGCAGGGCTTGCAGGAATTGACGGATGAGATGGTACGTCAGCTCAAAGGCGATTTGCGCTTAAGTGTAGAAATCACGAAAATCGAGAAAAATGATGCTGTCTATCAAGTCACGTTATCAGATGGCGAAACGCTCTCAGCAAAATCGCTGATTTTCGCTACGCCCGCCAATGTCACGGCGAAGTTGTTGGTTGGCGTGGCCGATGAAGCCTCGGCAAAGCTGTCAACGATCGCTCATCAGAATATCGGCACCGTCACACTCATTTATCGTGAAGAAGATGTGCAAACGAATTTTCGCGTTCATGGCTTGATGATTCCGCGCCGAGAAAAACGGGCGATTGATGCTGTGACATTTACATCACTCAAGATGCCTAGCCGCTCGCCAAAAGGCTACGGGATGATCCGCGTTTTCTTTGGCGGTGGCAAACCCGAAGTTGCGGAGGTGTCGGATGCTGGTTTGCTGGATATAGTTCGGGCTGAGTTAAAGTCCACCATCGGAATCACGGCGGAGCCTCTCCAAATCGTCCCCTTTAGATGGCTAAAATCTTTCCCGCAAGCGAATGTAGGGCATCTTGATTTTTTCGATGAAATCGAAAGAACGCTTCCCGAAGGCATTTATTTGGCAGGGAGTTCGTATCGCGGCATTGGCGTGCCCGATTGTATTCAGCAAGGTCGGCAGGCTGTGAAAAAATATGTTACTGCGAGGAAGGCCTTAGCCTGACGTGGCAGTCTCCCGCATTTGATGGAGATTGCGTTGGCGATAAAACTGCCTCGCAATGATCAAAAAAAGGAATTGAAAAATGAAAAAAGTTGCTCGTATTCTCAACAACATCCGTCTCGCATTTTTCCCGATTGCCTACGGGCTGAGCGGCGCGCTGATCGGTGGAACACTGAACCGAATCATGATCGCTGAGATGGAAATGCCCGCCTCGCTGGTTGGGCTTTTCTTCGCCGTCCCGCTACTGGTTTCCCCCGCGCGGATTTGGTTCGGCTACCGCTCAGATGGATTTATGCTTTTCGGCAAACGCCGTGAACCCTATATCGTTTTGGGTGCATTGCTGATTGGATTAGGCATTATTTCTATCGCTACACTCTCGATTAATCTCGCCGGAAGCGCAATGCTCGCGGTTGGCGTATTCGTTGCTTTTCTGATTTACGGCGTTGGGCGAAACCTGGGACACAACACCTTTCAGGCTCTTGTTGCAGATCGCTTTGAAGGCGAAGCCGGGCGCGGACGCGCGGTCACGATGTATGAAGTTGCTACGCTGCTAGGCCTCATCATGGGTGCAGGCGGATTAGGAAAAGCCCTTGAGCATTACGATCCCGCCAGCCTGACGCAAGTTGCAATCGGCGTGGCAGTCATCGTTCTCGTTTTAGCAACTTTCGCCGCCATAAAACAAGAGCCGCGCGGCAAAGATGTAGATGCAGCGGTCGAATCAGCGAGCAAAATGCCCTTCAAACAGGTTTTGCAAGAAGTCGTGTTGCCTGATAAACAGATCCGCTCCTTCTTTATTCTTGTTCTCTTCACCTTTCTGGGCACCCTCGCCCAGGATGTGCTCCTCGAACCCTATGGCGCACTCGTCCTCGATATGCCAGTCGGCGACACTACCCGCCTAACCATGTATTGGGGCATCGGCGTGATGCTTGCCATGATTCTTTCGGGCACAGTTTTTATCAAATGGCTTGGCTATATGAAAGTGATGCGGATAGGCATCGTCTCTAGCGCATTGGTCTTCGTTGCGCTAATCCTTCTCGGCATTAGCGGAAACGCTGGTGCATTCAAAAGCATCGTCTTCGTGATGGGCTTTGGCACTGGCTTGGCTGGCGCAGGGATGCTAACCGGCATCATTTCTTTCACCACCCCAATCCGCGCAGGGATGTTGATGGGCGTTTGGGGCATGGCAAATATGATCGGTCACGCCCTTGGCAGTTTGATCGGTGGCAGCATCGTGGATATTGTCCGATTTTGGATGGGGGGCAGTGCTTTCGCTGCCTACTCCACCGTCTTCGGGATGGAAGTCATCATGCTTACCATTGCCTTCTGGCTCTCAACGCGACTGGATATGTCTGCCTCGAAAGCACAGCTCGAAGCAGAAGAGGCGTTACCGGCGTAAAATTGACTAGCTCCTGATAAATAAAAATTCCTTGCAGAGCTTTAAAGCTTCGCAAGGAATTTTTATTTATGAAAAATATTTTTACAGGTTTCGCCAATACCAGCGACCAGAGAGCAAACCTTCTATGTCTTGTGCTAATTCACCGGCACTCGCATATCGTTCTTCCGGCGATTTCGCCATCGCTTTATTAAGAATCTCTTGCCAGGCAGCGGGTAGATCTGGTTCTAAGTCCAATATATTAGGGACAGGGTGATTGACATGTTTATCCATCAAATCTTCATTGCTTGTTCCGTGAAATGGTGCTTGCCCTGTCAGGATATTGAATAAAAGTACACCCATTGAATATATATCGGAACGCTTATCCACTTTTTGAGATAGACATTGCTCGGGGCTCATATAGTTGGGCGTTCCAGCGATCCACTCTTCATCATCACTTGCATCGCTCTTGATTTTTGCGATTCCAAAATCTGCCAGAAAAGCCTCTTTTTCAATATCGAACAAGATATTCCCGGGCTTAATATCTCGATGAATGATATTGCGCGCATGAGCCGCATCCAAGGCTTCACATAGTCGCTGAATAATTTTCGAAAACTCAGCAAGTTTTAGCTTTTTTACCTTCATCACATCGGCAAGAGTGCCGCCAACCATATAGCGCATTACAATATAGGGCTGTGAGCCTTGCCATCCAAAGTCGTAAACAGGAACGATATAGGGATGCTCCAACGAAGCAATGATTTTTGCCTCTTGTTGAAAAAATTCCCGATGATATTCTTCCATCGCAAATTGATAGGTCAACACTTTGACAATTACTGATCGCTGAACAAAGGGATCATGCGCTAGAAAAATAACACCCATTCCCCCTTGAGCCAATTCCGATAAGATTTGATAGCGACCAATACTAGCAGGTGTCATAGAGTGTCCTTGTTTCCGTTAGAGCAATAAATTTTCACCATTATAGCGCGATAGCGAGCATTACTGAAATTATGGCTTTATGCCCAGTAAGTCTCAAAATTAATCCCGCGTTTGCGGACTGCCTCCATCATCTCTGTAGAGGAAAGAGCTAGTTCCATGCGATGTGCGCCAGTATTTACCCTCTTGCGCGCCTGAAAAGCCATCATCGCAGCGCAATGAAAACCGGTTAACCTCTCCATCGCTGTGAAGCCAGTTTCTTCGTCGAAGAGGTCCGCGATATCTACGGTTACAGTTGCTTCTTTGCTGTCTTTTTCACCAATGCCTATCGCGCGCATGATGCCAATATCTTTTATATTATCGGCATTGATATGTGGGGCTAAAAGAGTGTGATAAAGCTCGCGTGGCACAACATTTTGCCCATCTACCTCAATGGTTTCTTCTGAAAAGAGGCCCAGGCGTTTATAGGCTTCAAAGGTGTGCATGTGCCCGGGGTAGCGCAAAACCTTATTTTCATAGCGCTCCAATTTACCAAGATGCGTTTCTGGTGTAGTAGACATGCTCCCCGAAATTACAAAGGCTTCCAGTTCGCCCAAAGGTTCAAAAACGATCGATTCTGGTTCTGTAAATGTTGGTACATAGGTGATCTTCCCGTCACGGATAAAGGTTGCGTCTCCGCTATATTCATTCGTCAAACCGTTGATATGGTAGGTCATCGCGTAATTCCACGGAGGGGTTGGGTCTTGGGGTAAACCGGCATCATAAAGATAAACTTCGCGCGGCTTATCTAGCAGATCCATCACATAAACGCCCATCGTGTTGATCAGTCCGGGTCCCATCCCACAATCGGGGACGAGGCTCACGCCCGCGGCCTTGGCCTCTTCGTCCAATTTGAGTTGAGACCAGACTACATCGGTATTGCCACCCATATCACAGAGGCTAACGCCATTTTCAATACAAGTTTTGGTGATATTTAGATTGAAATAGTAGGGCACCGCGCTTAGGACGACATCGAAACCCTCCACAATGGAAGCAAGTTGAAATATGTCCGATGCGTCCGCCTGTGTACTTGCTGCAACTTCTCGGCCAATTAGCGCATTTATGCGTGATGCCGCATTTTGCGCCGCATCCAGATCGTAATCTGCAAAAAGGATGTGGTCGGCATCCCCAAATTTGGCGAGGTCATAGGCGGCTGCGGTTCCTTGTTTTCCCGCTCCGATGATCAGATAGCGATAACTCACGATATTCTCTCCTTGAAAGGTAATAGTGCCAAAAGTGTACAACAGAAAAGGTTTTTGTAAAATATGATAGTTGTCCTTAGAAGGGGTGTAAGGGCTAATATTTTACAAAAGCTTTAACAAAAAAACGAGTATTTTGACTCGCAAGCAAGAATACTCGTTTTATATACTTTTTTGTCTAGTGAATTATTTTATAGATAGTAGGTCATCCACTGTAAATGGGTAGCGGGGTCAATATACTGAACGCGAACACCTTCAGGGACAGTGATGCAAATAGGGGCATAATTGAGAATAGCTTTGACCTGCGTTTTTGCCAGCTCATCCGCAACATCCTGTGCATATTCAGCCGGGACTGCGATCATTGCCACTTTGACATCAGATTTGTTGATGGCATCCACCATTTTGTCTATATCTTGTACTTGTATATCGCCAATCTTTGATCCGATTTTTGCAGGGTCATTGTCAAAGGCCAAGGTCACGCGGAATCCGCGCTCTAAAAAGCCTTGATAGCGGGCGAGACCGTGTCCGATATCACCTGCGCCGATAATGGCGACATCCCAAACACGATCTATATTCAGGATCTCTCGTAGTTTTTCACTCAGAAACTTGATATTATAGCCAGTACCTTGTTTGCCAAATTCGCCAAATTGCGAAATATCTTTGCGAATTTGAGCAGCAGAAATGCCAACCCATTCTCCCAACTCTTTTGATGATGTTACGATTTCACCACTATTTGCCATGCGCTCTAAGGCGCGAAGGTAGAGAGGGAGCCTGCCAATAATAATATCTGGTATTTTTTTTGTCGTCATGAAAACCTCTATTTGATATAAAGTGGAGTTTTACGGTAAACAAATCTACCATAAAATCAAATATTTGTACAAGAAATCACGATAGTATGTTCTAAAAACTATGCAATGATGTATTTATTAGCTTCTTTTATTGACCTAAACTGGTGACGAGATTGTCTTTCGGTTCTTTGCCCTCTTTCTTTTTCTTTTCTTCGGATTTGGTTTTGTCGGTCATTTTTTCTCCAGTTTTTTATGGTTATTCAGTTGGTATTGAGACGGTACTCGACGGCAGACGTGTATCTAAGTTTTCTAACATATCAAGGAATTGTTGAAAATTCATGTTTTTAGAGTCGATATTTGCTAAAACCAAAATTACAAGATTTTTATGCTGTTGTAGATATGTACAACTCTGTGTTGGATTGTTTTCGATTTGTATATCCAAGCACTTTAATACGCTAAGATCATTAGTGTTTGCGGGCTTATGCGTATTCGCTGGCTCAACCCAAGCATTTGTAATCCATTCATTTTCCCAGCTGGGGAAGTTTTCAATGGCTAAATTTTGTGAAGGATAGATTGTTATTTGATGGCTGATTCCACCACCTGCGATTTCAGGATTGGTATCGTAACCTACGATATGTGAGAAGGCGCTTTCTATTTGTGGGAATGAGCCTCCCATTCTGACATATCCCTGTGGTAAATCTGATGCTTGGAGCATTAAGTCATAGGGGAAATCCGATGGAGCTAAAGGCTCAATGGTACAAGCTGACACTGAGAAAATCACTAAGACAATGCAGATAAAGGTACTTGTTTTCATCATTTCTCCATCGCGGTCGCAGTATATGGGTGGCTATGTCGTTAGCTCCACAACTCTTTGCGTATTTCTTCCCGACTTAAAATCGCCTCTAATACACTCCCGCCAAGGGTAAGTGCTTTATCGGAGATCATGGTGCAGTAGCGCGGATCGTCGCGCGGGTCGAGGTCGCCGATCTTGAGTCCTTTTTTGACGATCAAGCCTGGGCGGATGAGCCCACGCAAGGAACCGTTGAAGGGCGCTTTGAGTGGAGAGTCATTTACTTCTGCGATGGTATCGCCTTTGTCAAAATGGTCGCCGATATCGCCGTGAGCGATGAGTTTGCCATCGGCGGGGGCGCGGAGAACGCGCTCGGCACGGATTCCGAGGACTTGTTCAGGGATGCCGGTGTCGGCGAGGGCAGAGCCTTGCCAATAAACACGTCCGAGGGTGTGCCCGCGATTGCTTTCGATGACGGCGTGTACATCTTTGGCGGCGGTAAATCCGGGGCCGATCCCGATGCTTAATTTAACGGTATCCAGCCCTGTTTCTGGGGGACGTTTCCGGAGGGTTGCATCCACAAGAACAGAAATTGGGAGTTGGGAATTAAGAATGGTCAAATCGGGGTCAACGAGAACGGGAATCTCTCCATCATCTAAAATTGAAAGAATGGTTTCGGGAGTGGCAAGACGTCCGGTTATTCCCTCTATGGTAATTTCGTCATCGTAAACGGCTTCGCAAAAGGAGACTTTGCGGCGCACGGAAAGGGGCCGCGCGATTTCGGTGATGAGAACTTTTAGACCGGCTTTATGTAAACGATAGGCGATGCCGCTGGCGAGGTCGCCGCCACCGCGAATGAGAATGATGCTAGTCATGGTTATCTTCCTGTAAAAGATGCCCGAAGGCGTAGAGTGTTAGATAGACAAATAGGAAAAAGACGGTAAATAGACCGATAAAGCCAATGGTGCTTGGGCGCATGGCACGCAGTAACCGATAAGAATCTCTGAGTACTTCGACAGGGCTTTGCCAAATATCCCAGCTATTGAAGCGTAAAAAACGCCCTAAATATACGCCCACGCTGCTGAGTACCGAAACTGTGAAAACAAAGACCCAGCCAAATAGCTTGCCAAAAACATTCTTGACAATTTCCTGCATCAGATAGAGCGAAACGACGCCGAGCAGTAACCCTGTCCACGAAAACCAGATCACCAGCATGATATCGTACCAAACCGGCACCTCGCCGAAACCATCTCCAAGATTCTCCAGATCCGTGATCAGATATGGGGCGTTGGGAAAGAAAATGAGCCACAGAAAGGCGAAAATAGGGATGATGAAATAGAGCAAGGGACGTTTCCAAGACAGCGCATAGGCAAGGTATGCCAAGACAAAGGGGATCCATGCCAGGAAGAGATTCCAGATCATTTGTGTATATCGCCCGCTGTCGCTGTAAGCAACCCGTGCGCCAACGAGCATCACGCAGGTGACGGATGAAGCAGTCAGGATGACAAAAACCGCCAGCTTGTAGCGGTGACGCAGGAGGGTTTGATAGAGTTTTTTTAGCATAAGATTTGGTGTAGGGGCGGGGTTTTCCCGCCCCTAATATTATTTCGATAATCTGGGCAAGGAGCCCCTGTCCCTTTAGTTTTTTAGAAAATCAAGGATGATGGGATTGATCTCATCCGCATTTTCATAATGAGGAATATGTCCGCTATTTTCAATCGTGTGGAAACGCACCTGTTTCAGGCTTGCTACCACTATTTCAGCTTGGTCGTAGGGGACAGTTTTATCCTCTCGTCCCCAAATCAGCAGGGTGGGGTTATTCAACTCGCCGATGCGCCGATAAATGGCGGAAGAGTCGCCGAGCGCATCATTCCGCATCGTGGAGAGAATTGCTCGCCCAAATCCGCGTATGGATAATTGGGGGGTATATTGCTTTTGAAAATGCGCGATCATTTCAGGTTCATAAAAATCTTCCGCAACCCCATCTATGAGCTTTTGCTTGCCGAAAAGACCCATCAATAATTCACCAAGAATGGGTGTCAGTAACAGTTTGTATATGCGTGTTTGTGGGATTGCCGCGCCACCAGCGGGAGCGAAAAGCGCAAGTCTTTTGACGCGTTCAGAATGACGAGCGGCAAATGTCGCGGTAATGGGGCCGCCCATCGAAAGCCCAAAGAGATTAATTGGCTCGGTAATTTTCAGCGCATCCAGCAGTTCGTGAAGTTGGCGAGCAAAAAGATCGAGGTTGTAGGTGGTTTTTGGCCGATCCGAATAGCCGCGTCCAAAGAGGTCATAGCGTAGGACGCGGTAGCCAGCTTCGGTCAAGAATCGGAAAGTCGGCTCCCAAATAAAATTGGGGACAGAAAATCCATGCACGAGGACGACGGTCTCCGCATCTTTGTCTTCCTCTAGTTGGTAATGCGTATATCCATCAGGGAGCGCGATAAAACTTCCTCCAACACTTTTGCGGAGGGAGTCTGTTATTTCTTCGGTTTCGTGGATATAGGGGAATGGCATGAGAGTGATAGTCCCTGAGCGGAGCGTTTTGCGAAGCAAAACGCGCAGTCGAAGGGCGGATTTGATCGGCCCGTTCTTCGACTTGCTTCGTCTCCGCTCAGAAACTGTAAGTTATATTTTCCCTAGTCCGCGTAAAACGCGTTCCGGGGTGAGAGGGAATTCGTGGAACCAAACGCCAGTTGCATCGTGAACGGCGGCAACGATTGCGGCAGATGTGGGGACAGTCATCATTTCGCCAACGCCGCGTGCTCCCCAAGGACCATTCGGGTCGCCGTATTCAACGATGACGGTTTTAAAATTGGTAGGAATATCTAAAACAGTGGGGATGAGATAAGTAGAGAGTTCTGCGGTCTGGACATAACCGTCATTGTGGATGAAATCTTCCATCAGCGTGTGCCCGATCATTTGTAGCGTTCCACCTTCAATTTGCCCAACGACCTGCTGAGGGTTGATCGCTTTGCCGAGATCGGAAGTCGAGATCATATTATGAATATGAATATGACCGGTTTCTGTATCCACTTCCAGGTCGGCAACTTGGGCACAATGCCCATAAGCCACATTTGGTGTAGATTTTCCTGTTTCTGGCTCATAAGGAGTTGTTTTTGGCGCGAGATATTTATATTCGGCAATGGCGGGGTGTTCTTCATCCTGCCATTTTGCAAGAGCACGTTCTCCTGCGCCTTTGACAGAGTTCAGGGCCATAAATGTCATCCGAGAAGCAGATGAACTACCAGAATCACCGCCAAGATCGCTATCTTCGCCTATAAATTCAACTTTATCAAAACTCACCCCGGTTGCTTCTGCGGCGGCTTGCATGATAACAGTATGTGTTCCCTGCCCAACTTCTGCGGCACCATGATGCACAACAACGCGCTCAACTTCGGTGTCGCCATGCATTTCAACTTTTGCCCAGGAGTTTTCCTGATAGCCAAAAGAGAAACCCGTATTTTTGAATCCGCAAGCAAAGCCGATGCCACGTTTAAGATGTGGGTTTTCTTCATCTGCTTTCGGCTCTTGGGTCAACATCCAGCCATTTTTGGTGTTTTCCCAACCCGCTTCTTCTGCGCAGCGTTCTGCTACTTTGTCGATGGTTGCATTTCCGGTCAGCGGTGTTTGGACAGACATTAGAGAGCCTTCGTGCAAGATGTTTTTCATCCGCAATTCAACGGGGTCCATATCCAAGGCTTCTGCCAATTTACCGATCATCATTTCGGCGAGAAATGCGCCTTGTGGTGCGCCAAATCCGCGCAGTGCGCCGGTGGGAATATTATTTGTGTAGGCTGAGCGTGTATCCACTTTGACGTTGGGGATTTCGTAAGGACCTGCCACCATCAAGGTCGCATTGCCTAAAACTTTGTTGGACGTATACATATACGCGCCAGCATCGGATGTTGCGTCAATCTCGGCGGCGACGATATTTCCATCTTTTGTTGCGCCCCAACGCGCTTTGAAATAGAAGGGATGCCGTTTAGAGTGCCCGATAATGGATTCTTCACGAGACCAGATGATTTTTACAGGACGATTAATGCCTCGCTCGTGCAGGCGCATTGCGGCCAGGCCCAGCACAATTTGCACAGATATATCTTCTCGCCCGCCAAATGCGCCGCCAATGGCGGGGTGTAGAATCCGTACTTTTTCGACGGACAGGCCCAAAGCATGAGCGACTTGATGCTGTTCGTCTTTAAGCCATTGTCCACCTGCCATCACAACGACGCGGCCATCATCTTCATCTATATAAGCGACACCGGCTTCCGGTTGGAGATAAGCATGTTCCTGAAAAGGAGTCTGCATCTCAGCTTTGACGATCACATCTGCTTCGGCGAAACCAGTTTCTACATCTCCTTTACGGATTTGGTGAGCCTGCACGATATTGCTCTCTTTGTCGGCGTGTAAAAGCAACGCATCAGCTTTTGCGGATTCGCGTGGGTCGGTGACGACAGGCAGGTCTTCGTAGTCAACAATAATTTTTGCTCTGGCTTGCGCCGCAATTTTTTCGCTTTCTGCAACAACCAGCGCAACCTGATCGCCCACAAAGCGAACGACTTTGTCGCATAAAACAGGCTGATCTGGGATTTGCAAACCATATTCGTTCATGGGCACATCTTCTGCTGTGAAAACGGCAATAACGCCTTCTGTCGCTTCAGCTGCGCTGGTGTCAATATGTTTGATCAATGCATGAGGGCGGCGCGCAAAAAGGATTTTCATATATGCCATGTTGGGCATGGTAATATCGCCAGAGTATAGCGTTTCGCCAATTACTTTTCCGCGTGCATCAACACGCCGAATTGATTTTCCTATTGTTTTTGTCATAGTGTTATCGGGATTTTTTTGTAGGTTTATGTCTTGATGGCGGTGCATCTGTGGGGCCATAGCGAGAGGGGTTTACTGTTCTGTACATGATCGAGTAAAAAACAGCAACGAAGCCTGAGAGAACCAATAAGATCAATAACCCAAACAAAATATTCACTTCCAAATTTGTCCATGAATACACTTCACGCAAAAAAGGATCAATAGATTTAACTTTCCAGAGCAATTTATGAATATTGGGTGGTCCAAAAAGTTTAGGGCTAACTCTGTAGAAAAAATTTCTGATTTCTGTAATTTTGAGTAACTCTATGGCTGCAACATAGGAGATCGTAGGCAGTAAAAAGAACATAATACAGCCGATACCACGCCAGCCAGCAGGGAGTTGCTTTTTTTTATGAATATCATCAGTAAAGCGATAATTTCCCATTTTCTTCTCCTCTAGGCTTTGCTTGCTTCTTCGATGGCACTTATAATTTTATAATAGCCTGTGCAGCGGCATAGATTACCGGCAATGGCCTGCTCAATATCATCTTTGCTCGGTACTGGCTTCTCTTCGAGCAACTTCGCAGCCGACATGATAAATCCTGGCGTGCAGTAACCACATTGCACCGCGCCTTCGTGAATGAAGGCCTCTTGCACAGGGTGTAATTTCTCTTGAGTAGCATCAGCAAGACCTTCAATGGTCACGATTTCTGCTTCATGTGCACGAGGGGCTGGTACAAGACAGGACATAACGGCTTTTCCATCAAGGTGGATGGTACAGGCACCACATTCGCCCTCGCCACAACCTTCTTTTGTGCCCATTAAGCCAACTTCATCGCGCAAAACGGCCAGCAAGGTTTTATCCTGCCCGCCTTCGATCGCATATTCTTCGCCATTAATGGTTGTGAGAATTGGATTGCTTTCCGTGTGAACTGAACTCTGATGTCCAAAATCTGAAATCTCTCCATTGGATAAAAGAACCGGCTCGCTCGGGAAGTTATCTTGCTCGGTGCCATTGAGCAGGGATCTCAGCCCACGCGCTGTTTGTACGCGAATCATCTCGCGGCGGTATTCTGCTGAACCACGAATATCACCAATCGGTTTAGATGCCGCCATTGCCAGATTCGCGGCTTCTGCAATAGTCTCTTCGGTCAATTCTTTTCCAATGAGATATTCTTCTGCGGCATTGGCATGGATAATAATTGGAGAAACCGCGCCCATGGTTATAGATGCTGATTCAATGCCACTCACGTTAAAATCGAGAACGATGGCGACGTTGATAACGGCGATTGCCTGCGCGCGCCTTAATCCTACTTTGATAAATGTGCCGCGTTGACTTTCTGTCAAAGCCGGAAAGGAAATATCAATGAGTATTTCATCTTCTCTCATCACGGTTTTTCGCACGCCGAGATAAAAATCATCTAAAGAGACTATGCGTTCACCCTGCGTGGAGAGTAGCGTGACGCTTGCGCCAAGTGCCATTAGCGGCGTGATAGTGTCGTTTGCGGGCGAAGCAGTGATTAAATTTCCAGCCACTGTTGCGCGGTTGCGAATCTGATTTGCGCCAACTTCCCAACACGCTCGCACAAGGGGGTAGGCACGTTCGCGTAAAAGTTTGGAGCCAGCCACGTGATTATGCGTGACCATTGGGCCGAGATGGACTATGCCATCTTCGTCGAGAGTGATTCGGTCAAGGTGGGGGATACGGGTCACGTCAATGAGAGTCTCTACATCTTTAGTGATTCCGCGCTCAATTTCGAGGACTAAGTCTGTGCCCCCTGCTACGATACGAGCGTTTTTGTCTTTTGCCAGAATTTCAGCCACTTCTTTAGGGGATGTCGGGGTGATATATTTTTGCCACATAGTTTGAGCCATTTTTTCTGTGTTTGAAAATAAAGTGTCTTTTTAGTTTTTTAGGTTTTGTGTGACGAGTAAAAAAGAACAAAAGAAGTTTTCTTGCTCGTCATATTTTCTCCCACAAAACCTGCAAGACTGTTTTTTTTTATGCTTCGCTACCGGTAAAAACTTCAGAGCGGCGCCCAAAAGCTTCGGTCGATTGGCGTGCCAAAGTGGTCACGTTGCGGATCGCAGCAGGCAGACCGGCTTCGTCGTGTAGGCTAGCTTCTACGTTATCAAGTGCACGGGCAATCTCTTCGGCGGCGAGGAAAAAACCTTGGTCAAAAGCATAAAGCTGCGCAAGTTCTTCTTCGTTGATCTTGACGGCATCAAATAAACCGGAGTAACCATAAGAAGCGGTGCGGATCTTGTCGATAAAAGTTCGCATCTGGATGGCAGCACGCTCTATATCGTCAACATAGGCGATCATGCCTTCGTTGATCAAATTGACCTGAAGTTCTGATGCTCTTTTCCACTGTTCCTGAAAACGGTCGGCAATGGTTTCGCGCATCAGTTTATCCGCTGCGCGGCGATTTTGACGTTCTATATAGCCTTTAAAGCCGGGAATATGGCTGCCGAGCTTCTTGAACGCATCTTGCGAATCTGTCACTTTTTGAAATAAATCAGTCATGGGGAAGTACCTCCTGAATAATATACGATGGAGATGAAATTGTGTTGCACACTTTGTCAATTATAGCCTTTCTTAGAAGCAAGTGCAATTGGCTTCTATGAGGAGAGTGTTATAATTTATTTGGCTAGACACTTAATATGACTCTGCTGTTTTACGTAGAGAAAAACTATATCCTTTTATATAGGAAATGGAGAATTAATGATCGTAACGACTAAAAAACTTTTTGAAGCCGCTTATGGAAAATATGCCATCGGGGCATATAATATTAATAACTTGGAGCAGGCTATGGGGCTTTTCCGAGGTAATCTTGATAGCCAAGCCCCTTTTATCATCCAAATTAGCAAAGGTGCGCGTGCTTACACTGACAAACTGATGCTCGAAGGCATGATCCGCTCTGCGAATGATGTTTTCCCTGAAGCGATCTTTGCTGTGCATCTTGATCATGGTGACGAAGAAACTGCAATGGATTGTATAAACAGCGGTTTCTATAGCTCTGTGATGATCGATGCCAGTCATGCTCCCTTTGACGAAAATATCGCTATCACCAAACGTGTTGTGGATGCAGCTCACGCCAAAGGTATTGTTGTAGAAGCCGAGTTGGGTCAGCTTGGTGGCGTAGAAGAAGATATCAGCGTTGACGAAGCAGATGCTAAATTAACCGATCCCGATGAAGCCAAAGAGTTTGTTGAACGCACTGGCTGTGACTCATTAGCCTGTGCGATCGGTACCAGCCATGGTGCTTTCAAATTTGCTGGATCACAAGGCTTGCATTTCAATGTTTTAGCAGATATTCAGAAAAATTTACCAGGATTTCCGCTTGTGATGCACGGCTCCAGCTCTGTGCCGCAAGAAGAAGTTAAACGCATCAACGATGCTGGCGGCAAACTGCTCGGCGCCAAGGGTGTGGATGCAGATCAATTCAAACATGCTGCTGAGCTTGGTGTGACCAAAATTAACATCGACACCGATGGTCGCCTCGTCTGGACACGTGTTCATCGCGAGTTCTTCCGTGATACGCCAGAGCAATTTGACTTGCGTCCCCCAGGAAAGATCTTCATGGCAGAGTACGCCAAATTCATTGCTGCGAAGAATGTGAAACTTGGTAGCGCTGGACAATTGGAAGAAGTTCGCAAGTTGGTTGGAAAATAAGATAAGTCCCCTGCAGAGAAAAGTCTTTGCAGGGGACTTTTTCATGAATGAGCTGAAAAATGAAAATTCAAAGCCGGAGCAAACTTCTCATGATTGGCGATTCCATCACGGATTGTGGCCGCATTTACGAAAATCCTCCTTTAGGAAATGGTTATGTGCGCTTTGTTCGCGATTCTTTGAAGGACAAATATCCAGAAACAGAGATTGAGATTATCAACAAAGGAATTAGCGGAAACACCGTTCGAGATTTGAAGGGACGCTGGAAACGCGACGTTCTTGATTTGAACCCGGATTGGCTCTCGATCATGATTGGGATAAACGATGTTTGGCAGCAAATGGATAATTGGACGCCACGAGATTATTGGATCACGATTGACGAGTATGAGCAAACGCTGAGTGGATTGATCGATTCGGTCGCTGCCTCTTTGAAAGGCTTGGTTTTGATGACGCCCTATGTTCTTCAACTCGATAAAACTGATGAGATGCGTATAAAAATGGATCGTTACGGGAATGTCGTGCGTGATATTGCTCAAAAATATGGTGCTGTTTTTGTTGATGCGCAAGCGGCTTTTGATAAAGCTCTGCAAAAGGTGGATTGGCAAAGACTTTCAAATGACCGCGTTCACATGAACGATGCAGGGCATAAAATTTTGGCAGATGCCTTTCTCGGAGCAGTGGAGTAGATATGCCTGCTAGTGAACAAGGAGTATCCAAAGAACGTTATACATGTATCCCGCGTACGTTGATTTTTCTCACGCGTGGCGATTCCGTTTTGTTGCTCAAAGGTGCATCCACCAAGCGAATTTGGGCAAATAAATATAATGGCGTTGGTGGACATGTTGAGCGCGGTGAAGATGTGCTCTCTTCTGCAAAACGTGAATTGGATGAAGAAACAGGACTGTCTGCGGATTTGCGTTTAGTTGGCACGTTGCAAGTAGATGTTGAGCCAACTATGGGAATCTGTGTCTATGTTTTTACGGGGAAATGTGAAAATGGAAAGCCTCGCCCATCAGCAGAAGGAAGCCTTGAATGGATTCCTTTTGATGAGCTAGATCAATATCCCCTTGTAGAAGATGTTGCGATTTTGCTGGAAAGAATCTGCAATATGGATATGAGCAGCCCTCCCTTTTCTGCACGTTCATTTTATGACGAAAACGATAAGCTCACAGTTTGTTTTGGAGAATAAATAAGGGAGTGGTTCTCTGAAAATGATAAGAAGCGCTATAAGGGGATTTGCAATCCCCGTTTACTTTAGGAAATCGCTGGATTGCAAATCCAGCGAGAGCGCATCACGTACTTAGGCCGACCACCAAAAAAGATGTGCGTTGCACATCGGGTTTTGCTAATGTATAGCTTTCAATTTTCAAGCCTTCAACTTGCAACCTTCAACTTCATCGTAAATACACTCCCAACCCCTTCCTGGCTTTCAACTTCTAACTCTCCGTCATGCTGTTTGATAACTTGCTGCGTTATGGAGAGACCAAGACCGATCCCTTCGAAGAGAGCGCCATCCTTTTCTTCGAGATGGTGGAATCTGTCAAAGATGCGGGGTTGGTCTATCGCTGAGATGCCGATGCCGTGATCCTGTACGGAAAGGGAAACAAGCCCAAGTTGAGAGCGAATCCGAATGTCCACATCCCCACCACGCGGAGAAAATTTGATCGCATTATCTACCAGCCCTGAAAGTGCGCGTTCAAGAGATACTGCATCCCCAGAAATAGTTGGAAGACGACGCTCGGCATCCAGATGCAGTTTAACGCCGCGAGCTTTTGCTCTTTTTCGATGTTCTTTAATGACTTTGCCTGCCAGTTTTTCAAGATTAATAGGTTGAAAATCAGGCAAAACGAGATCCATCTCTTGTAAAAAGAGAATGTCGTTAACCAAAGTTGTGATGCGGTGAACATTGCGAGCAACCGTATCTATTGTTTTTTCTGTTTCTTTTTTGGGGATCATCCCTTTTTGGAGCGCTTGCAAGAAACCGCCCGCAGCCATGAGTGGCGTGCGTAATTCGTGCGCGATATTGGTCAAAAATTCGCGCCGCGTAAGTTCTTGCTCTGCTAATTGTTGATATGCCTCTGCCAGTTCGCTGGCGCGCAGACGCAGGTCTTCAACCGCCATTTCGTCATTTGTGCGCAGGCGATTGCTGATCTCTCGCACCATTGTCATTGCCATTGTGCTGCTGTTTTTTAAGACGCGGTCAAAAGCGTCTTTGTTTAGTTCAAGGGCAACAAGGTGTGTTTTTGCCGTGACAGTGGCAGCACGCGGCGCGTTATGGATGAGTGCCATTTCGCCAAAGAAATCACCAGAAAGCAGTGTTTTTAACAAACGAACTTCTTTGCGATTGATAACTTTTGTGACTTCTGCTTCGCCTTCGAGAATGATATAAAAAGTGTCTTCAATAACATTTTCTTTGCAGAGTGCGGTGCCTGGCGCGTAGGCATGAACCTGACTGTTGGTGATCAGTTCGGTCGTTTCACTTGCTGTGATGCCAGGAAAAGCACGCGGAATAATTCTGGTAGGTGCTCGGCGAGTGGTCATATTTGCTCCTCGTCTGCGGGTGGATATTTTTCCCGATTATAGCATTTGGATTTTGCCATTTGTAAACACTATGACCTTTGGATGATATGCGGAACGCACCTGTTTTTGGCTTGCTCCCCTTTGTGAACATCTACTGAAAAAACACATTTCTTCAACAAGCCGATCTTCAAGGCGCATTGCGCCTTGAAGATCGGGGTTTTGCCTTTTAGAGCATCTCAAAGACCAATGCCAGCCAATCGAAGATCATCTGACCAAAACCTTCAGGTGGATTTTGATAATATTCGTCGCCATGCTCGTTGCCAGGGTAAACGAAACTCTGGTAATTTTCTCCTGCGGCCTCTTTGCAGGTGTTTGCAGAAGTCGTATCCCCTTCAGAAGCAACGCAGTTGACTGGTTTGCCCGCGTCATCTAGTGTTTTGACTGCATCTGTATAGGGAACTGTTAAATAACTACCCGGGGAGAGAGAAAGCGCGCCGAGGCATCCTTCAGCACAACCATCTACAACGCCGTCCGCGCCGATGCTAGAACCAACTCCCGCCATGCGGGTTGGGTCTATGCCTTCGAGCATTTTTGCTTTCTCATACGCGGCTTGAGCATCTAACAATCCGCCTGCTTGATTGAAGGAGCCACCGCTTTCACCAAATTCACGAAAATCGAAAGTGAAAACTGCAAAAGATGCCCCTTCTGGCATTGGCGGATAAATGACACTTTGTCGAGATGGCGAATTGACGCCATGCGTTGTTCCGCGATTCTGGAGCCAGTCGATCATCCCGTTTTTGATCCAGTCGTTCTGGTCACCACCAGCCCAGTGCATGAGAACAACGACTGGGGCATTGGGAATAGAAGCTGGGTAATAATAACCAACTAAAGCTGTTCCATCCGAAGCTTCAAATTCTACGCGCTGACCATCGGGTGGCTGCGGGTCAAAGTCAGGCTCGGGAAGAGCAGTTGGTTCTGGTTCTGCTGTGGGTTCTTCAGGTGGTACGGTAGGCGCTTCCTCTGCAGGGGGCGGAGGTGCGTCTGGTGGCGGGGCTTCGGTAGGTGGTGGACTGCCCCCACAGGATGCGAGAAAGAAAGCGAATAAAAGGACAGTGGTGAAAGCAAATTTCTTCTTCATCTTTGTCTCCTAATATGAATTGAGTTTCCAAGACCAAAAAGTCTTATGCAATCAATTATACGAAAAAGTGATATTCAATTCAATTTTCTGTGAGGTCAAATCTTATGCTCAGATACTTAAAAACACATCTTGTTGAATGGAAACAGGATGTGTTTGTGTCTATATAGTTATTGACTTTTTCTACGGTGAAATATATGAATATGGTTTTACGTAGTTTTCTAAATCAGTACTGGTCCCTTGGCTTACTGTGTAATTATCGTACCAAGCGAATACTATGCTGCTTGATTTTGCTATTGCCATACCTTCTATGCTATTAGGGGACAAGCCTATTGCGGTTGAGTAAACGTAGGTATCTCGCCTTGAATCCAAATCTGCGCTTGACCCAGCACTTACTGTTCCATCGCTATACCAGACAAAAACGACATCGTCAGGGGCAATGCTCATTCCGACTATGTCCGTTGGTGATTTTCCGGGCGGTGTGGCGTAATTATATGGCGAACTGTAACTGTCTAAGTCAAAAGAAGATCCTTGGCTTACGGTTCCATCGTTATACCAGATGAAAACGATATCGCTTGAAGAAATTCCTGCTCCAACAATGTCAGTTGGTGATTTTCCGGGTGGTAGGGTGTAGCTATAAGGTTCCCTATATTCGATTAAATTTGCACTGGCTCCAGATCTAACTGTTCCGTTTGCATACCAAATATAGATATGATCATCTGAAGCTGCAATGGCCATACCAACAATCTTGAATGGATCACTGGCTGGCTGTGCTGGAGGTAAAGGAGGTTCTTCTTCGGATGGCGGAGGCTCTTCGTTCAAGGGTGCTTCTTCCTCCGTTGGAATAGCATCTGTGCTAGGAACTTCCTCACCTTCAGTTTCTTCAATAGGGAGTATTTCTTCTTCCTCAGGTGGAGCAATAGTTCCTACGATCAGTAGCTCACCTCCAGGAGCAGGTGTTTCAAGAGGCAATATACCAGTGGAATAGAGAGCTAATATAAGCCCTCCTAACCCTCCAATTGCTGTAATTATGGCTGCGCAACCAGTTAGAAGGCCAGGAAGAGTTGTAAAAAAGGGTTTTTTTTGCGAGCGTTTATTCATAGTATGCTCTCCTTTACCAGAAAACTGAAACCCTAAAGTAAAAGCCTGCCATTTTAAAAATGAAGGGAGCCAGGATATCTATAGCTTAGGGTATAGAAGAGCATTATGGATTGGCGTTGTGGCAACTACAGGGTGAAATTCGTATTTCCACTATACAGTAAAAAAGTCGCCGTTTCAATAATTTTTTGCTAACTAGGTAAAAGATTACGAGCTAGATTGAAAGCGTTTTTTGCGCTCTTTAATGCCAAATATCATCATATGCATTCTCACCCTCTAGCAACTCCCCGCGTGCGAAGCGATTTGGGTCGAAGGGACTAATGTCAACAGTTTTGGCTTCTCCATCTACGATCAGCTCTGCCATGCAAAGCCCGACGGCGGGTGCGATTTTGAAACCTGTTCCGCTAAATCCGCATTGGGCGTAGAAACCTTCCGGCCCGATCTGACCGAGTACGGCGCGCTGATCTTCCGAGATGCCGTCGTAGCCGCCGTTGTCGGAGTGCAGATCACCTTCTTCCATGACGGGGATGCGTTCGCAGATGCGGTCGATGGCGCGTTCTACAAATCCCGGTTGGGCGCGGTCGGTGTAGCCATCGGGAGATTCGCCGAGGGGATTATCGTCTTCCAACCCGACCAGGGTCAGCCCACCGGTTTCGGGACGGAAATACATTGAGCGGACATTGTCTATGACAGCGAGCGAATGCTCAGGGACGGATTGCGGGTTGCGGACGTACATCACGTCGTGGCGCCAGGTGGTGATGGGAAGTTTCACTCCGGCCATTGCCGCCACTGGTTGCGCCCAGGAACCTGCTGCGTTGACAACGACGGGCGCGGAAAAATCGCCTTGACTCGTCGAGACTCCGGTCACTTTACCGGAAGCAAGTTGAATTTCAGTTACGACACAATCCTGTATCAGGCGGGCACCGAGCCTTTTTGCGGCATCCATTAGGGATGTAGCAGCCGCGTTAGGGTCGGCGTATCCAGATTCGGGTTCATAGGCGGCGAGGGTAAAGTCATCCGTTTGAAAGTGGGGCGCAAGGCGTTTAACATCATCTGGCTTTATCAATAGTGCTGGAATGCCGATCTTTTGGTGCATTAGCACGTTATCGCACATGGCAGCTTCGTCTTTTTCGGGGACGAGTTGGATAAAGCCCGTGCGGGTAAAGCCGCAGTCGCCGCCAACGACCTCTTTCCAGTTTCGGAAATAGCGAAAGGATTTCCACGCCAAACGAGATTCAGGTTCAAGATCATAGTGCATGCGTACCATTCCACTTGAGCGACCTGTTGCGCCAGATGCAAGAACGTTCTTTTCGAGTACAAGGGTTTTTAGCCCGCGCTGCCCCAAATGGAAGGCTAAGCTCGCGCCGTGAATACCCCCACCGATGATGATGACATCTGCTGTGTTGCTCATGTTTTCTCCTTGTTTATATCTGATAAAGTCTTGTAAACTCATCAAATAATACTCGTAATCGGGTCTGTGACAAGGGAGGGGTTGTGTGTTCGCTTCCTACGAGGATGGTATACATCATTTCTGCCATGAGATGGGCTTGGGTTTGGTCGGTGACGATTTCCTGACATAAACTTTCTACATAGTCTATGCGACGTTTATCTACGCGTGCCATTAAGTTGTGGGCATCTTTATCTTCTAATGCCCAGATGCGCATAGCGACTTCAACTTTAGGTGGGTAACGTTCTACTTCTTTTACTACAATATTCATTAGGCGGCGTAATTTTTTTCTAGGGTTTTCCTCTTCTTCCGTTTGGATAATAATATCGAGGGTTCCCTCCTCTTCAAAGAAGTACAGCAAAGCCACTTTGAATTCTTGATAATTTTTGAAGTGATGATAGAAAGAACCTTTGGTAACGCTTAATTCTGTGGTGAGTGCGTCAATAGTTAGTCCGTTATGTCCTGTTTTGTCCAGAATATGAGTGCTGGCTATGAACCAATCTCTTTTCTTTTTGCGTGCCATTTCTTATTCCACTTCTTCTTTTATTGATCTCAGCATAATTCTTCTTATCCAGGCGCTGAAAGGGGCAATGAAAAACCAATAGAGTGAGAAAAGAAATTTCGCTTTATTGTCCGTGCAAAAAACTCTTGTTTCTGTAGAGAGTAATGTTTTCTTTTCGTCTAATTCTGTAAGAAAGAGGTTCCAAGCGCCTAAAACATGTCCTTCTTTTGTGAAATTCTGAAATTCAGTGTGGGTGATTTGGTGAAGCCCGTCTTTATTGCCCAGAAAGGCGATGACGATCTCTTCAGTCTCTTTCTCTTCAAGAAGCATAAAACCGACTTTGATAAAGCCTTCAAGGTTGCTCATTTCCTTAGGTAATCTTCTCAGGTTGAAGAGGGTTTTGATAATTCGGGATCGTGTAAAATCTATTTTCTTGAGAAGGGAGTATATCTCAGCCGGATGAGCGCCGATTTCAATTTGGTGAATTTCATTGAAATCAAAATCTTCCATGTATTTATCAAGTAGCATCAATTTTTCTCCTATTACTCCTTATTACTGCAATTGCCGGTGGGAATAATAACCAAAAACCAGATTCAGGCATTAGGACAACGGCTATTATCCCGTTAAACAACAGTCCCCATCCTAGTGATTTGGGTAGCGGTGTAAATTCTTTTTTCTCAAGAGCGTCAATGGTGAATCCCAAAACGTAATACAGAAGCCCCCACAACAAAAAGAGAGCGGGCGCGCCAATTTTTGGATCAACACCGACGGTATCAAATATGCCAGCCGATATTATCTTTATCCAAACTTCAGCGTAAACAACAAAAGCAAAAACTGTATGAATTGTTGCTGTGCCAATCATCCAGCGTCCTATCCAGCGTTTCTTCATCGTATACTCCTTTATATTTGTGCCCATCTTTCTTTTGCGCCGATTGCGTAGGCTAACCCAATAATCAGACTTACCAAAGAACTCCAAAAGACAAAAGTATCCACGAGTTTTGGGGCAAAAATAAGTGCGGGGATAATCGCCAGCCCTCTTAAAAGATATATGCCAGAGATGAGCGCAAGTCCCAATCTTAAGAAGGGGAGCGGCTTTATTTGCTCCGCGCCTGAAAAGGCATATAAACCCCATATAAAAAAGACAATTGCGATACCAAAAGTGACTATTCCCGGCAGCCATGACCCTGCCTCTGCCATTCTCGCCATTTCTTCTCCTGCGCCAAAGAAGCGATACCAATCTGCTCCGCCAATGATGATAGCGATATGCAAAAGGACTACGAGCATACTCAATATGCCTCCGAAAACCAGGGTTTTGCCAGACTTGCTCATCAATGCTCCTTTTTATAAAACATACCTTATAGTATGGTTTGAAGATGATACCATAAAAATCTTTGTTTTACCCTTAATCTAACTCGCAACTTGTGCCATAATTGCCGCATGTCCCTACACCCCGACTTCACCCACGAACTCCAGCGCGCCACATCTGGCGATCTGCGCACTGATGATGTTGCGCGTACGCTATACAGCACCGACGCATCCATTTATTCGATCACGCCGCGCGGTGTATTTATTCCGCAAAATCAAGAAGATTTGCTCTCCGCAGTAGAACTTGGCGCGAAATATAAAATCCCGATCTTGCCGCGTGGCTCTGGCTCATCGTTAGCCGGGCAGGCTGTGGGGGATGCTCTGATTCTTGACCTTTCACGCTATCTCGATAAAATAGTGGATATTGATCCCGAAGCGCGTACGGCGACGATGGAACCGGGCGTGATCCTTTCTGACTTGAATCGTGCTGCCGCCAAATATGGCCTGGGATTTGGTCCCGATCCCGCTTCCGCTGACCGCGCTACTATGGGCGGGGTGATCGCCAACAATGCGACGGGTGCACACTCCATCCGCTATGGGATGGCAGCCGACCATCTTCTCGCTGCCGATATTCTTCTTGCGGATGGCAGCGCCGCCACACTCGGTGAAGTTTCGCTCGAGAGAGCTTCACAAATTGCCAAAGATGTGCAAGATACACTATCTTTCTCTCTTTCCTCTTTCAAGGCCTCTGCCAATCTCGAAGCGACCCTCTACGCCGCCGCCCTCCACATCCGCGCCCAACATGCCGATACCATTCGCAAAAACTGGGCAAAAGTTTGGCGGAACACATCGGGATACAGGCTCAACTACCTTCTGCCCTGGTCGCCATCCCGTCCGCCGCAATGGGAGCATGAACGCTACCCCAACCTTAACTCTTCAACGCTAAACCTCGCGACCCTCCTCGCTGGCTCTGAAGGCACCCTCGCGGTTATGCAGCAAATGACAGTCAATCTCGTCCCCTTGCAGCGTGAGAAGGTGCTCGTTGTGTTGCCCTTTGAGAGCGTCGCCGCCGCGATGGACGCTGTCCCAGAAATTCTCGAATCTCAGCCTTCAGCGGTGGAGCTTTTACCGCGTATTCTGATTGATCTTGCGCGCGAAGTTCCCGCGTACGCGCCGATGATCGATTTTGTAGATAATGATTCGAGCGAGATTTTAGTGGTTGAATATGCAGGGCAGGATAACGCTTGGGTACGGAAGCAAGCCCAAAGCCTGGGGCGAAACGGGCGCACTATCATTGATCCGCGGCAACAATCCAGTATTTGGAAAGTTCGTAAGGTCGGGTTGGGCATCCTGTCTACATCTACCAGCTCTACGCGCGGCGTGACCTTCATCGAAGATTGCGCTGTCCCCGTCGAAAAGTTGGGCGATTATGTGCGCGGGATGGAGAAGATTTTCAAGACTTATAACACGACCGGCGTTTTCTACGCCCACGCCTCGGCGGGCTGTCTACACATGCGCCCCGTGTTAAATTTACAATCGGAGCGCGGACGGCGCGAGTTGCGTGAAATAGCTGATGCCGCGTTAGCATTGGTGCTGAGTTTGGACGGAGCGATGACGGGTGAGCATGGCGATGGGCTTTCTCGCTCGGAATTTTTGGCGCAAACTTACGGGAATGAGATCAACGATGCCTTCCGTGTTTTGAAGTTGGCTGCTGACCCCGAAAATCTGCTCAACCCAGGCAAGATCGTCTCCCCCCCGCCGATGGACGAAAATCTGCGTTATGGAGCGGAATACGCCGCCCAGCCATTTACCGTTAAGCCCGTCCTCAATTTCGATGCGGAAGGCGGCTTGGTGAACGCCATCGAGAATTGCAATGGCGCGGGCGTCTGCCGCAAATTTGATGGCACGATGTGTCCATCCTTCCAGGCAACGCGCGAAGAAAGCCACTCTACCCGTGGACGTGGCAATATGTTGCGTGCATTTATTTCGGGGCGAAATTTAACCGCCAAGGCGCGAAGAACGCCAAGTAAAAACTTTTTAAAATCTCTGCGATCTTTGCGCCTTGGCGGTTCAACCGAAGAAGCCGTCGCCAACTCTCTCGATCTTTGCCTTGCCTGCAAAGGTTGCCAATCAGAATGTCCCTCCGGCGTGGATATGGCGAAGCTCAAATATGAGTTTTTTAACGATTATTACAAAAGGCATCCGCGCAAATTGCGAGATTATCTCTTTGGCTATATTGGCATTTTTGCGAAATTAGGCGCGCCTTTTGGGTGGTTGGTGAATCAGATATTAGGGTTTCGGGTAATAGGGGATTGGGCGAAGAGAGTTTTGGGCGTAGCACAAGAACGAAATTTGCCCAAGTTTGCGCAACACGCAATACGTAATACACACAATTCATCGCTCGTCACTGAACACTCATCACTGAACACTGTAATTTATCTCCCCGACCCCTTCACTCGCTACTTCGAACCGGAAATTGAACAAGCTGCCCTCACCGTCCTCCGCGCGGCGGGGATGCACGTCATCACCTTGCCCATCCTGGGCGCAGGGCGCACATTGATTTCAAAAGGTTTTCTTGATGCCGCTAAAAAGCACGCCCAAAAGGTGCGAGATGAAATCGAAAAAGTTGACCCCGAAGGGAAATATCCTGTTGTTGGGGTAGAGCCTTCAGAAATTTATACGCTCAAAGATGAATATCTCAGCTTCTTCCCCGACGATAATGAGATGAAATCTCTCGCAAAACGAAGCTGGCTTGTGGATGAGTTGATGCTGCGCAAAGATGCCAATGGGGAGAGTAATGTTTTGCGCATAGCCAGATTGATAAAGCAAATGAAAGAGCAAAATCTCCTTGCTGAGAACACAACTCTACCAGCCCAATCCAAATCTGCTGTTAGCATAGCGGCATCTGCCAAATCTGAGGATAATAAAATCTCACTCCACGGGCATTGCTACCAAAAAGCCCGCCCGCCCGCCGATGATGGTTTCCCCGTCGGGCAGGAGGCAACGGCCGAGATGCTCCGCGCCGTTGGTTACGAAGTAGAGATCATCCCCTCCGGTTGCTGTGGCATGGCAGGATCATTCGGTTACGAAGAAGAGCATTACGCGTTGTCGATGGATGTGGGGGAGTTGGTCTTGTTTCCGGCAATCCGCCAAGAGCAATCATTAAACGGGACCGTGTCTGTCGCCGCCCCGGGCACATCTTGTCGGGAGCAAATAGCAGATGGCACAAATATTAAAGCGGAGCATCCTTTGGTATTGGTCGCGTCTCTGCTTGGAGACTGATCTGGATACGGTTTTTCCCATCCTTTTTTGCTTTGTACATAGCTTCGTCGGCATTTTTTAATAAACGATCTATAGTTGCTTTATACGAATAGAAGCTAATTCCAATACTTGCTGAGATATAAATTTTTTCATCGTTTATCGTAAAGGGTTTTGAAATTGAATCTACAATGTGTTGAGTTACCTTTTTTGTGTTTTCTACTGTTTTTATATCTTTTAGCAAGATTACAAATTCATCACCGCCAAAGCGAGAAGCTATATCGCTTTCGCGAATGGTGTTGCGCAAACGTTGTGAAAGTGCCCTTAAAAGTCTATCTCCAACAAGATGTCCATATTGATCGTTAATTTCTTTGAAATTATCAAGATCTAAAAAAAGAAGAGCAAAGATTTTGTTTTTCTCTTCTGCTTCTTTCTGTGCAGTGCTGGCAAATTCATAAAACATCTCTCTATTGGGTAATTTTGTGAGATTGTCATGCATGGCACGGTCGTATAGATCTCTTTCCCTTTCTTTATCTCGTGTAATATCCGTAATAATTCCTGCGTAGTTAATTGTTTCCCCTTTTTCGTTGTGGATCGCACTAACGCTCATGCGAAGCAGGTAAGGCTCACCATTTTTTTTGTGCGTCCATAATTCTCCTTGCCAAGTGTCAGATTCTTGTAGGGAAGAGATCATTTGTGTTGTTATATCGCTGTCAGGTGTTATTACAGGAAAAATGCTATTTATATTTCTCCTTAGCAATTCTTCTTTAGAGTATTCTGTTATTTCTACAAAGGCGGTATTTGCAAATTTTATTTGCCCCTTCATATCTGTTGCGATGACACCTTCTTTTGTGTTTGAAAAAATATTTTCTGAAAGTTTTCTTAAATACTCTGCTTCTTTTTCTTCTGTTATATTTCTGAAGATACTTCGTGTTGAGATCGGCTCTTTGCCTTTCAGCTGAAGGTTTGCATTCCCTTTTAGGTAAATAGTTTTTCCATCTTTGGTTAGAAAAGCAACCTCCATTTTGATTTTATCTCTTTCTTTTCTAAAAAGGGATTGAAAAAGATCGGTGCAGTGTTCAAGGTAGTCGGGATGTATTACTTCAAAAACGTTAAGTTTTTTAGTCTCTTGTTTAGAATACCCTAGTGTTCGTAGCCAGGCATTATTCACAAAATGAAAGCTTCCATTCTTATCAACTATTTGGATAAGATCTTCGACATTATTGATAAAATCTCTCATCTGTGCGCGGCTAGCGCGTAAACGGATATTGCTCAAATAGATAGCAATACCGCTAACTCCCCCAAAGAATATTGGAACGATAAAAGCTTTTGGACTCCAAGAGAAAGGGAGTCCAAGGAGATTTTTTTGAACAAGAGAAAATGCACTTAAAAGGATAGAGCCAAAACTAAAAGAAGCGATTGCGCCCCACACAAACTCGTTTTTCTGCATTTTGGAATTATACATACTTATGTATATTACATAATTAACAAAAATGAAAGTCATATATAATCAGGATAATGATAATAAATAGACGAATTTTCTTCTCCCTGAGTTTTTTATTTCTTTTGAGCGGGATATTTTTCCCGAAGAACGTTTTCGCGCGTGACCCTCGGCCTGCTACCGACGCATATACATTGATTGCCGAAGTGAACGCTCTCCGCGCGGCAAACGGACTCTCCCCCTACGCTGTTAACGCCACTCTTATGGCTGTTGCTCAAGCCCATAGTGATTACCAAGCTTCTGTGGGTACTGTCACGCATTATAGTGCAGATGGATCTCGCCCCTATCAGCGTGCCCTTGCGGCGGGATACCCTGTTGGGGGAGATTTATCAGCAGGAGGCTATTTTTCTGAGAATATCCAGGCGGGCACAAATCTTTCTCCCGCTGCTGCGGTACAAGCATGGCAAGGAGATGCGCCCCATCTTAATACAATGCTTTCCCCCTATCTGACCGAGGTAGGGGCGGGTGTAACGAATGTAAATGGCTATATTTATTACACTCTAGATGCATCTACTCCATCTGGAGGGACAGTGCCAGTCTATACACCAAATCCCAATCAAACACCCGATGGTACAGAAACAGGCGCACTTCCCACTTTAGATTGGATCATGCCCGTCATTACCAGCACGCCAAAAGAAGATGGGCAAGTTGTCCATGAAGTGCAGGTCGGGCAAAGTTTATGGGGTATTGCAGATGTGTATGGGACAACGGTGCAGGAAATACGGGCGCTGAATAATATGAGCGTGGACGAATTAGTTTACCCTGGAGAATTATTGCTTATTCGTACGGTGGCGACGCAAGCTCCATCCACGCCGACTTTGGCGGGAACAAGCACATTGCCGCCGACCATAGCTGTTTTAACGGAAACAAGTTTCCCCATGAGCGAGCCGACGGCTATCGTAGAGACGATGCCTACAGACCAGCCATCCGAAAAAACGGCTATGGATAATAGTAGTCGGCGGACAGTTCTTATTATTATTTTGGCAGCACTTTCTGTGGCGGGGCTAGTAACTTGGTTAAGTGGGCGCAAGCATGATTAAGTTATAAGATCAAGTCTGCGAGAAATGCCAGGCTAAATAATTCGATAAAGCTCAGAATGGATGTAAGTAATACCATGCCCGTGATTTGGGGAAGTTTGTATTGATAGCGCTCTGCGAAAACGACCAGAGAAACAGCCGCAGGAATGCCGCTCTGCAAAAAGAGAAATTGATTTATCTCTTGGCTTTGGCTGCCAATACCGAGTGCAAGTAGCAGCCATGTAAGCAGAGGTAAGCTGAACATACGAAAGAGGCTTTGCTTAATGGCGCTCTTGGCGGCATCGAGGAAGAAATTGTCATAGAGAAAGATACCGAGCGAGAAGATGGCGATGCCACCTGCGCTTTTGCCAATAGTGGCAAGTGCGTTGTTAATGGCTTCAAAGTGGATGCCTGTTTTTGCACTGAGCAAGCCCAGGAAAATGGCGATAATAAGGGGATTTTTGATGATTTTAACTAAGAAATTACCACCTTTTTCTTCTTGAGTTGCATATTCAAATAGTCCAATGCTGAGCGGAATACCGATCAGCCCCAACGCGGAAGCAGTAACGACGGCTTGAGACAACCACTTGCCATCATAAAGGGTTTCAAAGAAGGCGATTCCAAAAAAAGCATGGCTGCCAAATGCGACAGAAAGACTGTAGAGGGTAAAGGTTTCTTTGGAGAGCAAGCCAATGGATTTTGTGGTGTAGAGCAGCAGGATTGTTGCAAGTACGGGCAAGACCGATATGGTGATCAGATGCAGGTCTAGGGATGCTAAATCCAGGGCGGAGATTTGCGTGAAGAAAAGCGCTGGCAAGCCGTAGTAATAAACAAACGATGAGAGGGTTTTAACATGTTCTTTTGAGAAGAGTTTTGTTTTTCGACTACTGATGCCTAGCGCAACGATGATGAGTATGGTGAAGAGACTTTTAAGTACTTCCATGATTCCTTTTTAATAAGAGTATATTTATCTGATTATAAAAGGGCAGTCTTTGAGATATGTTAGAAAAAGCCCTTGATTTTTCAAGGGCTTTTAGTGTTTCTTTGCAAGAATTTGTAAATCCTATTTGTGCACTTCTGCAGCAATAAAGGCATAGCCGCGTTCGGTGAGCTGCCAGGCTGTTTTATTGAGCGCTTCAAATTTGTCCATGAAATTGATCTCGAGGAAATCCATGTCACCGGCAGCGATGATCTCTTCTTTATCGCGGAAATATTCGAGAATATCAGATGGATGTTCTCGCTTACCATCAATTTCCGGATCTCCGCCTTCGTGTTTGGCCGAAATGTTGGGAACGTGGTCGGCAAGTTCGAGTAGCTCATCGCGGCGATTATAAGGCTGGATAATGATATGTTTGAAAGTCTCCGTGATGTGATGCTCAAAACGGACGATCTCTTCAAAGCCAAGCTCTTTACGGAACTGGGCGGTAATTTCCATGGATTCGTTGTTGACCGAATTGCCCCAGTTGAAACCGATCAGAGGCGTTGTTCCGTCTTCTCTGGCAAAAAGTTTTGCGCCGAGCAAAGTCCACAGGGCAGCATAGGGATTGTCGTTGCCCATAAAAACTGAAATCTTAAATTCATTATCCACACCTATTTTGTGGAGCATATAGGCCAAGAGAATGGTGCCAGGGTTGATATTGAGAACCTGCTTTACACCGTAGCGTGTGTAATAGTAAAGAAATTCATCTATCCATTTGAGCGCATGGCTGTTGGGCTGCCCGATGCCGCCAAAATAGCCGGTGATGGTGTCCGGTCCACCCAGGTGGATATTTGAGCCGTCCGTACCTTTCGTATCGAGTGTTTCGACATAGGTTGCGCCAATGATCTGCATTCCGGCAGCGAAGGCGACCAGGTCACCGTCATCTTCCTGTTCTTTCATTTTTCGGACGCGGATGAAACGCCCGGGCATCAACTTGCCCTCTTCTATTGAGCGTTTTGCCGCTGTTATCAACCACGGGAAATACTGGCAAGCACTGATTTCAAGCGTTACAGCGAAATCGTCGAGGAATTCTGTGGAGACTGCTTTTTCACCCAAAACTTTCTCTTTATAGGCATCTACGGTGATGAAAGCTCCCGCATCGCGTTGTTCTGCTAGCCATTTGAGATCGTCGAGATATTCAGGTTTGACTTCTTTGACTTTTGCAAGCAGATTTTCCAGTTTGCGTGCTTCGACAGCTTTGGCGTTGATCTCTTCGGGTGTGCCGTATTTGGCAACGACAGCTAAGAAATCGTTAATCACGCGCTCGTCTGGGTTGAGCAAAACGGCATTAATTTCATCGAGATGTTTATTAGGGATCTTGAGCAGTTCGCGTAAATCTTGGTTCATTAAATGGTCCTCCAGAACAATTGAATAAGGTGATTACAGTATAGAAGATTGAAGGAGACTTCACAAGGAAAAGTGTCACAAATTCAGAAGATTTGATGTAATAAAAAAAAGCCCAGTTTCTTTGAACTAGGCTTTTTGGTTCTTACTTTTTGTGTAATCTCATTAGATTGTCTCCAACTTGTTCAAAGGTATAGAGATGCTCTAGATCACGGAGGGGAATGGTTGTATATATAGGACGCTTATCTATATTTTGGGCTATGTAAGCAGCTAAGGATTTGGCAACTTCTGTTGTACCATCGTCTATATAGGCTTGATGGAAGGCTATCCCTGTTAGCCCTCTTTCTACATGGGCAATATAGTAGTATGCGTAGAGCGTATCCCATTCTGTGAAAACAATAGCGTTTTCTTCTAGTTTATTGACAACTCGTTTTGCTAGCCGTGCTTTTTGTTCAGGAGCATGGACTGGATAAAGCCCTCTTTTTTCTATATCTCTTGTATAACCTAATGTCCATGCAGAATGCAGTGCCTCACGAGCTTGCCAAAAAGGCATTGCGAGGATAAGCACACTGAACGTGGTTATTATGATTTTCTGTTGATTTTTTTTTGTTTTCATAGAAGATAAAAGAGTAAGGATTAGGCTTGTTGCAAGCCCTACCCAAATATAGATGAAAGGGTCAGAAAGAGTGAAAAACTGGTCATAGAGGGTTACATTAACGGTGAGTGCAAAAAGCCATATAGGGAGAAATGTGCCAAAGAGAAGGATAGCCTCACGCCATCTTGATCGGTTTTGCCTGTCTTTTAGGAAGAAAAGAGCAAACAAGCCTATGAAGAAGGTTGCCCAAATCAAAATTGGGTAGCTTTTCTTATAAATATCAAGACGTTCAATTACCGTTTCTTGAGGTACATTAAAGAAAAAACTTCCGCTGCTGCCTAGAGGAAAGATAATGGAAAGGCGTTCTAGCGGAGTGTCAAACTCTTCTTCTGTTATATTCCAACGGCTTAGAGATGGCCGATAAACAGAATTGTAAATGCTGGACGGAGGGTCGTTTTGATCAATGTAGAGGAAGGATGCTGCGAGAATAACTACCCCAACAAGGGCGCCTGTTATACCTCCTATCCAAGCATCTCGTTTTCGTGCTGTAAGAAGTAAATATAGAGCTATAGCTGGAGCTGCCATGGCAATACCGCCATGAACGCCTATGCTAGCGCCACCTAAAAGCCCAGCAAAAAATAAGAAGTACCAATTCCCTTTTTCTCGCCAAAGGAGAATAAGCAAAAAGATTGTCAATGAGAATGCTGATGCAATTGAATATGATTCTGCGATAATGGCAAATTGCCAAAAGAGTGGAAGATGCGCTAGCAATAGTGCGCTGCTAAGCGCTGCAATTCTGTGTCTTCCAAGCAAGTAGACGATGAGGTAAACCTCTGCAATAACTATGGCTGCAAAAAAAGCAGAAGATAGGTTTGCTCTATAGGCAATTGTGCGAATAGGAATTAAGGTGAAGATTCGCCCGATCAAAACGTGAACAGGATAGCCTGTAGGGTGCGTCATCCCTAGTGTATAAAAAAGGGTCTGAAACTCAGCATAATCGGTTGAGAGCACAGAAAGGGCTAGGGTGCGAATATATAGCGCAAAGCTCCAAAGCCCTACTAAAACGGCAAATAAAATATCAAGGCGATTTAAGAGAACATTCTTTTTTTGCATGGGTGTTCCTTTATAAAAAATGCAAAAACGAATTTTCTGCTTCTACGATTTTTATCTAGTGAGTGGTAGTTTGCTTGGTGTAATTAGTTACACTTTTGGGGGTTGATTATTTTCATGCTGGGCACGCCACTATATAGTTCGATGGTGGCTGTGTTGCTGATGCAATCACCTGCCCCGATTTCTTTTCCTGTAGCGGGGTCTGTGTAGTAGAAGTTTGTTGAGTGCATGAAGAAGGTGTTTTTCTTTGGCGAGAAGCGGATGCGGGTGAAACTGGCATTGGTACTATAGATTTCGTATATATCACCGTAGACGCAGGTGGTTTGTCCTGCCATCGCAGATGTGACTTTTGACCAGATGATGCAGTCTTTGGGTTGATTCCGTTTGGCGGCTTGGGTAGAGAGATTTGCGAATCCTTCGGCTTCCACAGTGGCGAGATTGGGGCGAGGAGTGGAAGTGGTTGCTGGCTGGAGAGTGTTGGTAGGATATGGCGATGTGGATGTTTGGGAACAGCTTTCCCCTAGAGAGATTACCATGAAGATAACGATCATTCCAACAAGGCCAAAAAGCCGCCTTTCTAATCGCGTTTTAGGTTTCCAGAAAAGGTTTAGAAACCAGCCAACAGCAACAATAATCGCAATGAAGCCTGCTGTTTCAAGAAAGTTGTCTCCAAACATAGTCGTTTCCTATAAATTCTTATTCAAAGACAGAAGATAAATTATATTGAGTGCGTTTTTTGTTTTGGGGGAACAAATTGTGGTTATATCGAAGTTGTACCCCTGTATGGCTTTCCTGAGTAACATAGGCTTATAGTCTCCTGTTTTTTGTGGAGATGAACCGATGACGGTTATCCCCGTTAGGAGAGCAGGCTACTTGTCGGGAGTTGCTGCTAGAGCGGGTGAACGGATTCGAACCGTCGAATGCTAGCTTGGGAAGCTAGTGCCTTACCACTTGGCGACACCCGCGTTGCAAAAATAAATTATAGCACTTGCCGAATCAATGTCAAGCCTCGCGCCCAAGCAGGTGTTCTGCGAGTGAGAATAGCGCATCCCCAGCATCATCTTGCGGATTTGCCATCTGTAGAGATTTCAGCGCCAAATCTGTCATCTGGTCGGCTTGGCGTTGCGCCTTCAGGCGAGCTCCTTCCACTTCGAGAAGTTGTGCCATTTTAGGAACGTTTGCTTCTTCTATTGAACCTTCTTTCCATCTCTGGGCAAATTCTTCGTTTTTCTCAAACCCATATAAAACAGGCAGCGATTTTTTCCCTTCAAGTAGATCGCTCGCGGCAGACTTTCCAGTTAGTGCCTCATCGCCCCAAATGCCAAGAATATCATCCTGCACCTGAAAAGCAAGCCCAAGATAATGCCCAAAATCGCGATAGGCATTTTGAGTCTCTTCGTTTGCACCGCCAAATAATGCTCCCAGTTGCATGGATGTAGAGATGAGCGCAGCAGTTTTTCCAGCGATCATAGTCCAGTAGTCGCCAACAGAAAGGTCGCTTCGACTTTCATAATCAATGTCTAGATGTTGGCCGCGCGTTAAGTCCAGGCATGTTTTCTGAAAAATTCTTTCACCTACTAAAATAATATCGGCGGGATAGTTTTTTGCTAAATCTCCTATTGCTAGGTTGGCAAGGATGAACATTCCATCACCGGCGTTGATCGCTTGTGCTATTCCCCAAATTTTCCACGCTGTAGGACGACCACGCCGTGTCTCTGATTTGTCTTGAATATCATCGTGAAAGAGCGAGAAATTATGAATTAACTCAATCCCAGCAGCAGCGGGAAGAGCTTTTTCCCAATCGCCTCCAGATGCTGATGCGGCTAATAAAAGCAAAAGCGGGCGAATTCTTTTGCCGCGAGCCTTCTCGCCTGCGCCTTCCCCGGTCCAGCCCATATGATAAGTGAGCATTTCGTGATAAGTAGCAGTGTGCTCTTCATTCAGGCGTGAAACTTGATGCTGAAGTTCTTCTTCGATGGCGGTCAGGAGAGTTTGGCTCAATTTTTTCATAAGGGTAATTCTAACATTGATAGCTCGGGAAAAGGCAAAAACCAGGAGGTTTTGTGGCTATTTTTCTCTCAAACGCCAAAGCTGATAGCCATCGAAACCTGTAGAACCGAGCAGTGATTTTTGACGTTCTGTCCACTCGTAGAAAAGTCCCTCGCCAGGGTTGTTTGGGTCGTAGAGCAACTCTTCTGTGATGATAAAACCATTCTCTTCGGTATTATGATTGGTTACAGTATATGCTCGCCCGTCTTCATCCACACGTGTTACTGCAAGCATATGTTCAAAATTCCCGCGACTGCCGCTAAAAAGATAAAGAAAATCGCCGGGCATGAGGGGAGAATTCTTCCAATCGACTTTGTTAAGGGCTGTATTATCACGCTTGCTTTCAAAACGTGATTCAGCAAAAACGGATTTCAGTTTTATCAAGTCTTCAGCAACGTCTGGGTTTAGCAACCAAAATTCATAAGGAGCAGTCTGATTGCTTAGGATCGCCCCTTCTTGCAAAATAGCAATTGCCAAAGGACCACAAATATTGCTGGGATGTCCGTACCCCTCGCCGTTGATTGCCTCCCCGATCGCTTTGCTGCTGTAAAAATCTGGGGCGACAAAAGCCAGTGACGCAGCGTGAAGTCGGGCTTGCTCCTCCTCATCAAGCGGATTCCCCAAAACAAGCTGTTCTGTGTTTAGGGTTGGCGTGGGCGGTGCTGCGCTTGGACGCGGCTGTAGGGGGAGGGGTCCTGTTTCTGGGAAGGGAGGAGATGGTGGTGTCGGCAAAATGCTCGGTGCAGGCGTTGCGGATGCAATATTTTGGGGTGTAGATAATATCTCTTGCGCGGAGGCAGACTGAAAATCCGCGAGCGAGACGAACTCAGCAAGCAAAACTATCCCGAAAAAGAGTAAAAAGCTGATTCCCAGCCCAACGGATAAGCCAAATCCAATATCTTTTATTTTTGGTGACATATCGCATGATTTTACCCGATGATTTTTGATAACATGGTAAAATTTGACCTTATTTATCTTATAGAGAGAGGAGATTCTATGGACGAAATCTTACATCAGCCTGGTTTTTTTGGTACAAGCGCAAATTTTGCAGCTGATTTCACGTTGGTAATGATGATCTTGATCGCCAGCCTGTTCACAGTGGGCGTTGTTTTGGCGGTGAAAAAGAAATATGATACGCACCGTTGGGTGCAGACGGCGGCCGCGATTTTAAATGCGATCATGGTCTTGTGGATGATGGTTTTGCCCTATAGAGATTTTGTTGCGCCGGGTATCCCTGCTCAACTTGCGGAGCGATTTCATGCCATAACGACCCTGCATGCCTTTGTGGGATTTTTTGCACTCACCTTCGGGCTTTTCGTAACCCTGCGTGGGAATGGGTTGGTGCCAAAAGCGTTGAAATTTAAAAATTACAAGGCTTTTATGCGCGTAGCCTACGGCTTGTATATGCTGACGACGATTTTGGGCATTTGGGTTTATTCCACCTGGTTTGTTGGGAATCCTAATCCGCCGACATATTAATGAGTCTTTCAAATATTAATTCTCTAGCCCTGACTCATCTGAAGAAAGAATGGATGCGAGCGGGGCTATTTTTTATGCTTTTTGCCAGTGGGGGCTATTTTTTATTTAACCGCTTTTGGGAAACGCGTTATGCCCTACGCTGGCTGGGATTAACATCTGTTTTTGGGGCATGGCAGTTATTTGTTTTGTGGCGTTCATTGGGAGAAAATCATCGTGAAGGCGAAGTGGATCTGTTGCCAACTTTAGGATGGGGAAATGCGATCTCTTTTGCGCGGGGGATATTCATTGCTGGTCTGCTAGGATTTCTTTTTTCTCCTTGGGCAGAAGGCTGGTTGGCGTGGTTGCCTTTTACTTTTTATCTTTTCGCAGCCCTGAGTGATATTCTTGATGGATATTTAGCACGGATAAATAATCACGTCACTAAATTGGGCGCAGCTCTCGATATGAATAATGACTCATGGGGCGTGCTGATCGTGACGCTGCTCGTATTTTGGTATGGTCAAGTTCCCCTGTGGTATCTTCCTGTTGGCTTGGCACGATACTTTTTTATTTTCGGGCTTTGGTTGCGTGAGAAACAAGGTAAGCAAAATTTCGAAATGCCTTTCAGCTATAGACGACGGATTTTCGCTGGCGTACAGATGGGCTTTATCGTCTCCATGCTCGCGCCGCTTTTTTCGCCGCCAGCCACGACCATCGCCGCGACGCTTTTCATGATTCCCTTTCTGGGTGGATTCCTTTATGATTGGTTTTTAGTGACGGGTAGGATTGACCCTGAAAAAGGCGCAGCATTTTTTGATAAAATCCTTACTTCTGCGTGGATGCGTTGGTTGCCTCTCCTTTTACGTCTTTGCACCGTTGCGAGTTTGGCGTATATCGCCTTTGCATATTCTTTGGGCGCGCTCTGGACTCTCGCACAAGTTGTGTTGATTATCATGCTCATCTTTGGTATTTTAGGGCGACTGATCGCTATCCTGACTCTTATTTTTGCAGGACTAACTTTTTTCAGCATTTTGCCAATTTCAGCAATTTTGCTGGTTTTGAGCACGATCTTGCTTTTTACTGGTACCGGAGCACTTTCACTCTGGTCACCAGAAGAATGGTTGATTTATAATCGGGCTGGAGAAAAAGCGGATGTCTAGGAAGAGGCTTATCAAGCTCGCTCTTTGGGCCTTTGTCGCCCTGCTCTTTTGGTGGGCATGGCACGATATTGCTCTCATTCAAGTTTGGGATGCTATTAGCCAACTCAGCCTCCTTTCGCTCGCGATTTTGCTCCTTCTCAATGGAGCAATTGTCCTGATCTTTAGCAGCCGTTGGTGGATTATTTTGCGTGCGCTTGGGCATAAAATCTCTTACCTTACGCTTGCCAAATATCGCCTCGCCAGCTTTGGGCTGGGCTACTTTACACCGGGCCCGCAGTTTGGTGGTGAACCATTACAAATTTATTTCTTGCATAAAAACCACGGTGTTTCCACAGAGACCGCATTAACCTCTGTTAGCCTCGACAAATTGCTTGAAATGCTCTCAAATTTCACCTTTTTGTCAATAGCCATGCTGGTCGTGGTCTGGCAAGGTCTTTTTTTTCAAGAGATGGTGGGGACGGTCGTCGGTTTTACTGGCGGGATGATCGCTCTACTTGTGGGTTATATGGTTCTTTTGTGGATGGGACGAACGCCTCTTGCCTGGATATTTGGCAGGCTCTCGTTTAAAGGGAAGCAAGCGTCCCCAAGCGTGATTCGCGAAACGCTGCTGGGCGTAGAATCTCAGATCGGGAACTTCTGCCGCCAACAACCGCGCACCCTCCTCTTGTCCGGTCTTCTTTCTGCGTTAAAATGGGTATCTTTATTCGGAGAATACGCCCTCGCTTTACGCTTTTTAGGACTGGAAGTGAATTTGGTCAACGCTTTGGCGATCATCGTTTTTGCGCGGTTGGCATTTCTAACCCCGCTTCCCGGCGGATTGGGTGCTCTCGAAGCAGGACAGGTTTTTGCGATGCAGTCGCTGGGATTTGATCCCGTTTTTGGTGTGAGCATGAGTTTATTTATTCGTGTGCGCGACTCACTTTTGGCTTTGCTAGGTTTATGGTTAGGTAGTTTAGATAAAAGATGAAAAAACGACAAGCCCTCTATTTTGATGCCCCTTACGAACTCTCTGTACGAGAAGAAACTTTGCCTGCTCTTGAAGATGGTCAAGCTCTTGTGCGGACGACGCTCTCTGCCATCAGTGCAGGGACAGAGATGCTTTTTTATCGCGGTCAATTTCCGCGTGAGATGGCGGTGGATGCGAGTATTACCTCACTCGAAGAGCAAAGCGGATATCCGCTTAAATATGGGTACGCGGCTGTTGGTGTGGTCGAGAAAGTTGGTGAAGGGGTGGATGAAGCATTGCTGGAAAAGCGAGTTTTTTCTTTTCAACCTCATCAGAGTTCTTTTGTTGCGCCTGTTTCTGAGCTTTTTTCTATTCCCGACAAAATCCCTGATGAAGATGCAGTTTTCCTGCCAAATATGGAGACGGCAGTTAATCTTGTGATGGACGCGCAGCCAATTTTAGGTGAGCGCGCCATTCTTTTTGGGCAGGGTATTATTGGTTTATTAACAACGGCGCTCCTGAGAGAATTTCCGCTGGAAAAATTGATCGTGGTTGATCCCGTTGCTATTCGGCGGGAAGCAGCCCTTGTTCTTGGCGTAGATGCGGCTTTTGCGCCTGAAGAAATTGCTCTGCATGATTTTGATTTCGCTATCGAGCTTTCGGGCGTGCCAGATGCGTTGAACACTGCTATCGAAAAAGTTGGCTTTGGCGGGCGAGTTATTGTCGGTTCGTGGTATGGGCAGAAGCCTGTCTCGCTTGATCTGGGTGGACGCTTTCATCGGGAGCGGATTCGGATAATCAGTTCGCAGGTCAGTACTATTGCGTCGCAATTCAGTGCGCGCTGGGATAAATCACGCAGATTTAATTTGGTCTGGGAGATGTTGGGGCGGGTCAAACCGGCAAAATGGATTTCGTCGCGCACCCCGCTTGGAGAGGCAGAGCAAGCCTATGTCACGCTCGACTCCCGTCCGCAGGACGTTTTACAAATCGTATTTGAATATCCGTAATAAAGACCCGAAAGGTTTCACTAAGAAACTGTGCTAGACAAGACTTTGCGATAAAACCTTTCGGGTCTCATTCCAAGGAGGAATACCATGTACACTGTTGCCGTAAAACGGGATTTTGTTGCGCAGCACTTTTTGATCGGTGGGGATTGGGGCGCGGAAAATGACCATCACTCGCACCATTATGTGATCGAGTTGCAACTGGAGGGCGCCACGCTCGACCAGCACGGCTATCTCGTGGATATTGTTGATATCGAAGCCAATCTCGATGCTCTCGTTGCAGAATATCGAGATAAGACGCTAAACGACTTGCCCGCATTTGCGGGGCTGAACCCCTCTATTGAGCATTTTTCGCGCATCCTGTGCGAGACTTTGAGCGAGCGGATTGCTGCGCCAAATATCTCTGTATTGACCGTCAAGCTCTGGGAAAACGAGATCGCCTGGGCTGCTTACAAACTGGAGCGTTGATGCGTGTTGGACTGGTGATTTACGGGAGTTTAGATACGCTCAGCGGCGGTTATCTTTACGACCGAAAGTTGGTGGCGCATTTGCGAGATGCTGGCGACGAGGTGGAAATTGTCTCGTTGCCCTGGCGAAATTATGCCGCGCATCTGACGGATAACTTCTCTGCTTCGCTGCTACGACGTTTGGCTGGCTCTCGTTTCGACGTTTTGGTGCAAGATGAATTAAATCATCCGTCACTTTTCTGGCTGAATCGGCGATTGTGCCTCCATCCTAACCTTCCCCCTCAGGGGGAAGGGACAGTCCCCTCTCACAAAGGGAGAGGGCGGAGGGTGAGGGCAACTCCTATTATTTCAATTGTTCATCATCTGCGCAGCAGCGAGATGCGTGCCGCGTGGCAAAATAGACTTTATCGTATTCCTGAGCGAACTTATCTTCGTAGTATAGATGGGTTTATCTTTAATAGTAAAACAACGCGAGGGGTTGTTGAAAAAACGATTGGAGAATCTCGCCCGCATGTTGTTGCTTATCCTGCGGGAAATCGACTTGCGCCGAGCATAGATCGTGATGAAATTTCTGCGCGTGCGCGCCAGAAAAGAGCGCTGAAAATCGCCTTTTTGGGGAGTGTTATTCCGCGTAAAAATTTACACACTTTGCTTGATGCACTTGCATTACTTACACGAAAATCCTGGGAACTGATCATTGTCGGCAGCTTGGATACAGACCCAAAATATGTACAGCGCATACGCGCACAAGTTGCCAGGCTTGGCTTCGGGAACGAGGTCGCCTTTGCGGGAAGTCTTGATGATGAGCCGCTCAAAGCGATTTTGCGGCACTCTCATCTTCTGGCTTTGCCTTCTTCTTATGAAGGTTTTGGTATCGCCTATCTGGAAGGGATGAGTTTTGGACTTCCCGCCATTGGCGGCAGCGATGGTGCAGCGCACGAGATCATCACGCATGGCGTGGACGGTTTTCTTGGCGGCGCTAATGATAGAAATACGCTCGCCGCGCATCTGCGCGAATTGGCGGATGACCGTGAAAAACTCATTCAAATGAGCCTTGCCGCGCGCGAACGCTATTTGGTGCATCCTACTTGGGATGAAAGTGCAAAGAAAATTAGAGCGTTTTTACGCAAAGCATTAAAGGGCTGAAGCCCTTACTACGAGGAAAATCCTTTGTTTAATCGTTTTGGCTATTATTTTGTGAAGAAAACTATGTCCAATTATAATAATTTCCCCCGTTATCTCGCCTCCAAAAAAAGTGTTGACGACCGTGCTCTCAATCAACGCGCGTGGGACGCGCTCGCCGTCTCCCTTGATACTTACGAAGATGTCGAAATTCTTGAGATCGGCGGCGGCATCGGGACGATGATCGAGCGCCTGCTTGAACGCCATGTTCTTCAGCACGTCCGCTATACGCTCCTTGATGAACAATCCGAAAATATCGCCGCAGCCCGCGAGCGTCTGCCAAAATGGGCAGAAGAGAATAGTTTTGTTGTAAGTTGGGAAGGTGAAAAGCTTGTCTTGTGGAAGAACGGTCAAGTCACCAAAGTGGCCTTTCTCGCCGAAGACCTTTTTGACTTTCTGGCGTGTCGTGCTGCTGACGAAAAATACGATCTGCTTATCGCACACGCTTTTCTTGATCTGGTAGATATTCCCGCCACCTTGCCAAAGCTTTTTGAACTTCTAAAGCCGCAGGGACACTTTTATTTCACGATCAATTTTGATGGTGAGACCATCTTTGAGCCAGCCATCCCGCACGACGAAGAGATCATGGCTGCCTATCACCGCACGATGGATGAGCGCATCATTGATGGAAAGCTTTCTGGCGATAGCCACGCGGGGCGGCATCTTTTCAGTCATTTACGTGAAGCGGGCGGTGAAATTGTCGAAGCAGGAAGCTCAGATTGGGTCGTCTTCGGCGATGAAAATGGCTATCCCGCCGATGAGGCGTATTTTTTGCATTTCATCGTAGATACTGTTCATGGGGGGCTGGACGGAGAAATTGAATCTCGCCGCCTCGATGCCTGGGCGAGCGTGCGCCACGCCCAAATCGAGAGCGGCACGCTGGTTTACATCGCCCATCAACTCGATTTTTTTGGGAAAATTCCATGAAAATCATCATCAACGTTGCGATGACCCTCGATGGCAAAATTGACAATGTCGCTCGCCAGGGTGCAAAAATCTCATCGGATTCAGATTGGGAAAGAGTGGATCGCTTGCGCGCTGAAAGCGATGCGATCTTGGTTGGCGGACGAACATTGTTGGATGAAGATCCGCGCCTGACTGTAAAATCCGCTACGCTGCGGGATGAACGGGTCGCGCGTGGATTTGAACCTGATCCCGTTAAAGTAGGCATCGTCTCAAAAGCGACATTAACCGCTAAAAGCCGCTTTCTGACAGCGGGGAGGGGAAAAGTCATCATCTTCACCACCGAGCAGACTTCTGCCACGCAACTCGCTCTTTTGCGCGAAGCCGGGGCTGTGGTCTGTGTGTTGGGCAAAAAGCGCGTAGATTTGAACGCCGCGCTGGCTTTTTTAGAAGAATGGGGAATTGAAAATCTGATGGTTGAAGGCGGCGGTGGAATAAATGCTGCCTTTCTCACGGCTGGGCTGGTGAATGAGATTCTGGTTTATATTGCACCTCTTATTTTTGGCGGCGCGAATGCCCCAACCCTTGTTGATGGCAAAGGGGTTTTGGATGGGGAGAAATTAAATCTGTTGAATTTGGAAAAGTTGGATGACGGGGGAATCTTGGCTAAATATAAAGTGATACGTTAATGCTAATAACGGTCACTTGACCAGAAACTTGGCGGAGCCATAATTAAACGAGACAAAGCGATCAGGGTATGATCGTAATTGACGCGCCATCCGGCAAAATCTAGCCAGGCTTGGGCGCGATCTTCTTTTAATGGGATGTCTGCTTCTTCCAATCGGTCCAGCACGGCCATAAATTCATTTTCGTCAATGCTGATCGGTGTTTCAGGGAAATGTGGGTCTTGTGGGAAGGAAAGGACGAAATTTTCAGCAATGCGCCGAAATGATAGAAATCCTGCGCGAATGCATAAGGATGCAGCAGCAGAAGGGGGGAGATCTAATGCTGAGAGGGTTAAGGCTGCGGCATCCAGAACAGTTCCGCCAGCCGTTATCCAGGATTGATCTCCACGTGGGGAGCGAAAGAAGACCAGCATTGGAAGGGTGGAATGGCTTTCTTCAACTTGTGCGAACCAGGCTTCCCAAGAAGTCCAGTATTCATCTAGCTTATTCAGCCCGTGAATGCGATTGAAGCGTAGGAGCATCTCAACAGAGGATGGAGGATTACCAGCACGGACTTCGAGCAAGTTGACAAATTCTTCGCGGCGCGAAAAAGCGGCATAGATTGTGGGCAGGTAGGCGATGAGAAGCGCAACCAAGATCAATCCAAGTGTGGCTTCGGAAAATATCAGCAGATTGATGAAGATGTTGTCGGATGTTGCAAATCCGAGGGTTAAGAGTGATGATCCGCTTAATCGAAAAGATGTAAAAATATCTCCTGCGCCCAATGACCAGTAGATCGCTGCGTATCCGATGGTCAATAATATATACCAGGCAGGGACAAGAAGCAGCAAGCCAATGGGTGCGAAATAGGCGAAGATCGCTTCTTTTCTTTCATAGCGTTTGGTAAAGCGCATGATCTTTTCAAAAACACGACGCAGATTACCAAATACGATGCGGTTGAGCCAAGAGCGAGCGCTGCGTGGCAAGACAAAGGTTGAGAGCGCGGAAAACAAAGTGCTGGTAATGAGTGCCAGCCCAAGAGTGAAAATAAATATTGATAAGAGAGTATTCATAAGAAGGGATTATAAGGGAAAAGATTTGAAGTTTTGAGAAAACAGCAAGCTGTGTGAGCGCGCAGATCTTGTTGGAAAATTTAAAAAGAAACCTAGAAATCTCAACGCGAACGCTCGCGAATTGACGAATAGCGCAAATAAAAGCAAAAAGACAAATATCTTGTGTAGATTTTGTGCGAAAATGGGCGGGATAACTCTCACATTAGAAGGTGTTTCGCTACATTTACGTCACCTTTAAACTCTTTTGCCTTATGATCCAAAGAAGTATTCGCGGCATTCGCTTATTCGCGCACATTCGTGTTAAAAAATACGACGACAACTTTTCTCTCATAGCAGTATTTATTCACTCACGAAAGTTGTATAATAACGCAGATGACTAAATCACAAAAAAACATCCTTGCTATCATGACCCTTTTCGCTTGTGCCTTGTCTTTGGGAATTTTTTACGAAGGCGTTGGCCTTTATCGTAATTGGTCGCAAAAACCTTTAGGACCTGCGCTGAATTCGACCCCTTGGGAGCTTCCTGCAACATGGACTGTTGTGCCAAATTCTCTTGATCAAACGAGAACGCCCTTGCCTACTTTCGGATATGAAACGGAAACGCCTGTGCCTCCCTTTTTGTCTTGCGCAGATCTGCCTACGATGATGCTTTTGGGCATTGGGAGCGATGCGCGTTCAGATGAATATAAATATGGGCGTTCCGATGTTATCCGCGCTATTCGTGTGGATTTTCAGACTCAGCGCGTGACGGTTTTGGCTTTTCCGCGTGACCTGTGGGTGAAAATTCCCGAAGTTAGAGATAATTTGGGCACAAATCAGCAAAAATTGAATACGGCCTATTATTGGGGAAACCCTGGTTTGCATTATTGGGATCATCCCAGCGAGGGGCCGGGGCTTTTGGCTCGGACACTCGATAGGAATTTTGGTTTGGATGTAGATCACTATCTTGCTGTGAGCATGGATGTTTTTGTAGATGTAGTCGATGCGCTTGGCGGCTTGGATATAACGCTCGAAGAAGAGATCGATGGGCGTTATTCCTACGACCAGAGCGAGCGACTCTACTTCCCGGCTGGAGAGAATCATCTTACTGGCGAACAAGCACTAACACTGGCACGCAACCGGAAGGGTAGCGTCTTTAACAGAATGGATTATCAAAACCTAGTTGTCTGCACCTTGCAAGAAAAGCTCAAAAGCCCGGATGTTATTCCCCAAATCCCTGCGATGATCAATTCTTTTCAGGAAAATGTACAGACCGATTTGACACCCTTGCAACTCAGCCAATTGGCTTGTTTGGGGACGCAGATGCCGATCAGCAATATCGTTTTTTCTTCTTTCCCACGTAATACCTTTAGGTCAGGAGAAATATATGATCCTGTTGGAAAGTACACTACTTTTATTTGGCAAGCGGATTTTGACGAGATGAAGACTTATGTAGAGATGTTCGAAGCGGGGACGTGGCCCACGATCTCGCCACCTTCTTCTTCCGAAGAGCCTGAGTCGGGGACGAGTAGTTGTGAGTAGAAATGGGGAGATACATAGGGCAATCGCATCTAAATTATTCTGCATCAAAAACAAAAAACTCAAATTCAAGCATAGGTGCGGGATAAATCCCTGCCTCATCGCATGAAAGTCGGATTTATCCGACTCAGCTTTCAGCCTGAAGGGCTTCTATGTACTGAGAAAGTGGCTTTAGCCCGCACGAAAACACAGAAAACTTATAGATTTTGAATTAGATGCGATTGCCCTAGGAAGATACATTTTTTATTCATCAAAAAAGCTTTTTTTATGTATAATCACAATAAGCACTATTTTGTTTAGAATAAAGATCGAAGAGACAGGCAGTTTAAGGGAAGGAGCAAATAATGAAACCGGTGTTTACCAGAGTAATTGTTGCAATTGGTATTCCTTTGGCAGTGTTCTTGATCCTTGGGGCCTTAATGATGGTCCTGACGGGTCGGAATAAATTGCCAGAGATAGACAACTCGGCATCTATTCCACTTAATTTCAGAGTTTGGGGATACAACGAAGCAGATATGATGAATTTTTGGGAGTGGCTTGAAGTGGACGGACGAGATGCCGAAAGGTGCTTTCTTTTGGCTGATCTCGCTTTCCCTTTCGCATATGGCGCGGGGTTATTAACGGGCCTCTTCCTCGCATGGACATGGGCCAATCGGCCATTTGCAAATGGGTGGCTCATGGCACCAGTTGCGATCACAGTGATCGCCGACTGGACAGAAAACCTTATCCAGCTAGGCCAATTATCGCGCTTTACAGAATCTGTCCCAATGCAAGATGCCTGGATACAGGTTGCGAGTACCGCAACATCAATCAAATTGATCTTTTTTGTTATGACCCTTATCTTAATTATCGTGTTGTGTTGCCGTGTTCGGCCCCAAAATCAACCGGGGTCAGCTGAAGCAACTAGCAGTTTTATGTAAAATACTTTATCAGGGATTCCGCAAATAAGGGGAATTTGTTGAAATCACAGAATATTCCCTGTATAGTAATAGTGTCGTAAATACACCCGCTGCGGGAAGGAGAAAATAATGAACCAAACAAAGGTTGATTCGTCTGAGATGGTTTTCGACCACCACACTATCCGTCGCTTTATTGGATTGATCGCCATCTTCCTCCCGCTAGTCGTCATCGTTGCTGGATGGGGCTTTCCAAACTCCATCAGCGCATCTTACCATACCCCCACAGAGTTCCCTTTCTTGCCATATTTCCCAAGTCCGCGCGATATTTTTGTCGGTTCCTTGTTCGTCATTGGGGCTTTCCTGATGAGCTACAAGGGTCACAGATATAAACTAACGTCTGGGCAGGTGGAAAAGTTCTTTCACAAGCTGGGGCCCAAAGCGGTCGAATTTCGCATTTGGGAGCGCGAACGAGAAGAAGACATCGTAAGCTGGATCGCAGGCAGCGCCGCCTGGATCGTGGCACTCTTTCCCACTGAAGCGGGACATGAGTGCATCCAGATTTTGCTTTTCGGTATGCAACCAGATAGCAGCGCCTTCTCTAAACATATTACTACGATCCACTTGGTTTTTGCCGCAATCCTGTTCCTGAGCACCGTCTATTTTTGTCTCGTGGCTTTTAAAAGCAGGCTGAATGAAAAGATCGAAACACGCGGAGAAACGCGCATCTGGTATACGGATGCGCTCAAGTGGCGACGCTTCATCTATAACCTTTCAGGGTGGTCTTCTCTTTTACTAATCATAGCGCTTGCTGCCTTGGGACTTTTTCTCAAAGGCAATGTATGTATCATTCCAGACCAAACATACTGGGCAGAAACCATCATGCTGGAACTTTTTGGCATTGCCTGGTTCACAGCCAGCAAACCACTCTTTTTGCGTGATGCTAGCGAAAAAAGTCCTGCTGGTAGCACTTCGAGTGAATAAGTTCCTGTCCAATTGCTCTTGTAAGAAAAATTCATCAACAAAACCCTCAATGAGGATAAATGAGGGTTTTGTTATAGCTAATAGGATAACCATTTGAATAACTTAGCCAAAGTGTTCGTCTTCAAGATTGCAACAACGATACTCTTTTGGTCTACGTCATTAATTCTTTTGCCTCCCTGTTGGCTCAAAACCTTAGGCTTTCCTCAGCAAGATACATATATGTTTATCCGCTTGTTGGGGTTTGCGTACCTTTCTTTATGTGTCGAATATTGGTTTGGTTTAAAGGCATCGCTGAAGGGCAAAAGGGCGATGGGTTCAATATTGGTAGGTATTGTCAGTAATGGTAGTGCCTGTCTTTGCCTATGCTATTTCGGCCTGATTGGCACATGGGTATCATGGAACAGTCTCATTCAGTTCGCCCTGTGGGCCTCAGTTGCTACCACCTTCTTTATTACTCTTGGTTTATATTTGTTTGGTGTCAGAGGAGATGGCAATATAATCTAAACTCACAATTTAACCGCCTTCGCTAACAAAAATGTGGAAATCGTGAGGCAAATCCCTACACCTTTAATTTCTTGACTCTCAATCCCTTCTCCTGTATATTTCAAATACTTCAGGAGATAAAGATGGCAAAGAATATTCTTCCCAAAAGTTTATGCAAAACCTATCGCCGTCTCTTTAGCTGCCTAATGCTCTACAAGTAGCCTTCCCCCTAACACCGACAATCTACTTATAATAAAAACTTTGTTGTTTTTCAACAAAGACATCTTTTGATTTCCCCAAAGTTTATTCTTAGAGGAGAATAGCATGTTTGAAAAAGTCAACGTTAAAAATCCAGTCCCCGAAAGACCCGCTTTAGCAGAAGGGAATTTCTACGCCCCACTAGAAAATAAGATCGGCCCGGGGATGAATCCGCGCATTCAGCGATTGCGGAAATTGAGCGTGGAGATGGAGCCGACCATCTCCATTGAGCGCGCTTTGCACGAGACCGCTTTTTATAAAGAGAATTATGGCAAATACTCCATTCCCGTTTTGCGGGCGATGAATTTTCTCGATCATTGCCAGAAGAAAACGCTCTACGTCGGCGATGACGAACTTATCGTTGGAGAACGTGGTCCGAAGCCGAAAGCTGTGCCGACTTTCCCTGAACTGACCTGCCACAGCGTGGAAGATTTTCATGTGCTCAACACGCGCGATATGCAGCCTTATTACACGACGCAAGAAGATATTGATATATACGCGCGAGAAGTGATCCCATATTGGGAAGGAAAAACCCAGCGTGAGCGGATTTTCAATCATGTTCCTGAAGAATGGAAAGCGGCCTATCAGGCGGGGCTTTTTACCGAATTTATGGAGCAGCGTGCGCCTGGTCATACCGCGCTCGATGGCAAAATTTATCAAAAAGGGATGCTCGATTTTAAGCGCGAGATCGAAGAGAACATCGCCGCGCTCGATTATTTGAATGATCCCGAAGCGACCGACAAAGCCGAAGAGTGGAAGGCGATGGCGATCTCTTGCGATGCCGTGATCGTCTTTGCCGAACGTCATGCAGATTTAGCGGAAGAACTAGCAGCGCAGGAAGATGATCTCCAACGCCGAGTTGAGCTTCTTAAGATTGCCGAGGTATGCCGACACGTTCCGGGCAGCGCACCCCGTTCACTATGGGAAGCAATTCAAATGTACTGGTTCGTCCACTTGGGAACCATCACCGAATTAAACGGCTGGGACGCCATGAATCCCGGACATTTTGACCAACATCTCGCTCCATTCTACAAAAAGGAAATAGCCGCAGGTACGCTCACGCGCGACGAAGCCAAAGAGCTGCTTTCCTGTTTCTGGATCAAGGTCAACAATCACCCCGCGCCGCCAAAAGTGGGCATTACGGCGCGTGAGAGCGGCACGTATAACGATTTTACGAATATCAACTTGGGCGGCGTGAAGCGCGATGGCTCGGATGGCACAAGCGAAGTTTCGTATATCATGCTCGACGTGGTCGAAGAATTGCATATTTTGCAGCCCGGCAACTCGGTACACGTCAGCGCCAAAACGCCAGACAGATTTGTCCACGCGGCGGCGCACGTTATTCGTCAGGGGCATGGCTACCCATCCATTTTTAATCCCGATGTTTATATTCTCGAGATGCTGCGCCAAGGGAAAACGCTCGAAGATGCCCGTGAAGGCGGATGTAGTGGATGTATCGAAGTGGGTGCCTTCGGTAAGGAAGCCTACCTGCTGACCGGCTATCTCAACGTCCCGAAAATTCTCGAAGTCACCCTTAATAATGGGCTTGATCCCGTTACCGGAAAAGTTGCCGGAACCCAAACAGGTGATCCGCGCGATTTCAAAAGCTTCGAAGAACTCTATGCCGCTTTTCGTAAGCAACTTTCTTTCGTGATTGACCAAAAGATCCGCGTGAGCAATTATATTGACCGCATGTTCGCCAAATATGCGCCCGCGCCTTTCCTTTCGGTCGTCATCGATGATTGTATCGCTTCGGGCAAAGATTATTATGATGGCGGCCCACGCTACAACACCAGCTATATTCAGTGTTGCGGTCTCGGCACAATAACAGATAGTTTGACCGCCTTGAAAAAACATGTCATTGAAGATAATACTTTCTCTATGGAGCAAGTTCTAGATGCCGTGGAAAAAAACTTTGAAGGCGAAGAGTTAATGCGCCAAACCATTATGAATCGCACTCCGTTTTTTGGTAACGATGATGATTATGCCGATGATATCGCCCTTCGCATTTACGAAGACCTTTTCGATCTTATCGACGGGCAGCCAAATATCAAGAGTGAAAGCTATCATCTAAATATGCTTTCTACGACTTGTCACGTTTATTTTGGCAAAGTTATGGGCGCAACCCCAAATGGTCGTTTGGCAGGAAAATCCATTTCTGATGGCACATCTCCCTCTCATGGCGCAGATACAAATGGCCCCTCTGCTGTCGTTAAATCGCTCAGCAAGATCGATCATACAAAATCAGGTGGCACCTTGCTCAATCAGCGTTTTCTGCCCAGCCTGCTCAAACGCGATGAAGACATCAAAAAGCTCGGGCATCTCATCCGCAGCTATTTCACCCTCGGCGGGCATCATATCCAGTTCAATATCGTCGACACCGCCACCCTGCTCGCCGCGCAAGAAAACCCCGACGACTATAAAGACCTCCTCGTCCGCATGGCTGGCTATAGCGACTATTTCAATGACATGAATGCAGATCTCCAGCAGGAGGTTATTGAGAGGACGCAGAATGAAGCTTTCTAGGATGAGAAGCCGAGTCACTCGTAATTTAGGCTTGCTCACGTTATCTAAGAAATTGCCGTCTTACAATGAAATACGCTAAGAAACCATGCGAAACTTAATTTTTGACATAAAACGCTACGCGATTAATGACGGGCCCGGTATTCGCTCTACGGTTTTTTTTAAAGGCTGTCTGCTTAATTGTGCCTGGTGTCATAACCCTGAAAGCATTTCTCCTTTCCCGCAGAAGATGTATAGCCACGATAAATGTATCGGATGCAATACATGCGTTGAAGCCTGCCCTGAAAACGCCTGCGAGTTAACGCCGCAGGGAATTGTTACTGACCCGGAATTATGCAAAGTTTGTGGTATCTGCGCAGATGTTTGCCCCACTAAGGCGACAGAAATCTCTGGTGAAGTAATGACAAAAGAAGCGATTTTGGAGAAGATCGAAAAGGAGCGAGTCTTCTTCGATCAATCAGGTGGCGGCGTCACTTTCTCTGGTGGAGAGCCTCTTATGCATGCCGAGTTTCTAATCGAACTCTTGGACGAATGTGGAGAACGAGGCATTCATCGAACTGTAGACACGACAGGGTTGGCGAAAAAAGAAATTCTATTAGAAGTGGCAAAACGCACTGAGCATTTTCTCTATGATCTGAAAGCTATGGATACCGCTGTGCATGAAAAATGGACAGGTACAGGTAATGAAAATATCCTTAAAAATTTGAAAATGCTTTCTGCAGCAGGTGCCAAAATCAACATCCGAATACCACTGGTCAAAGGCGTCAATGCAGATGAGGAAAATATCCGCGAAACTGCTGCTTTTGTTGCTGACCTGGCAGGGGAGAAGAAAAAGGTGAATTTGCTCCCCTATCACAATATCGCCGCGCGGAAATATCAGAAATTGGGCGGTGAATATGATCCCGGTGTGATGGAGGAGCCGAGCGAAGCAGAGCAGGAGCGCTGTGTTGAAATTTTTGCTGAATATGGCATTGAAGCCATCATTGGTGGGTAAACTAATGGACAGAATATTTAGAAGTTAGCAAAATCTTTCACGTCATTGCGAGGCAGTTTTACCGCCGAAGCAATCTCCAAGACCGTATCGGAGACTGCCACGTCGCAAGTACGTGCTCCTCGCAGTGACGTAGACATGCTAAGTTTTATATGCTTCATCCATAAGCTACTGAAAAATAAAAGCCGACCACTACACAAAGTGGTCGGCTTTTATTTTCGAAGCAGAAAGAAATTTACGGCAAAATCATTGCTCGCTTAGGATTCATCGGGTCTATTAGAATAATCTTATCCCAATCATGGGTAATCTTAATTTCGTTTTCGAATGTTTCTTGGTCGCGTTGATTTAATCCGTAGCCAATTTGATCGACAAAAATCAACCACCATTCTTCATATTTATATCTATATTTTTGAACCTTCTTGGTCTTTTCATCTATGCATAAGCGTAAATTTCTTGCGATTTCTGACAACACCCATCCACCAGCATCCCTATCCGAAGCCGCTCCCAACAAGAAAAACGTATCTTGAGATTTACCAGCCCTAAATAACTCTATTTCAAAATTATCCGAAACAAAAAAACTTGTGCCTTTTCTGTCTTTGTTAGTTCGAAATAAAGTGAGTTTTTCTTTCAAGGTTTTCTTAACGTCTTTCCATTTTCCAACAGGCCTTTTGTATCTAACTGCAACAAACCAACTTTCTCCATCAATGGAAGGGCCTAACGAAACAAAAAAGTTCTCTAATTTCTGCCAAAGAGGAATAGATATTTCCTCCAAGCCTTTGTGCCCTGCATTACTTTCATAATGTTGATTCAATCTACGCACTTCAATTGCGATTTTCCGATTGACAAGAAAATCTGGAGGGATATTTCCATCTGGCTCAAAAAGAATATCTACAAGCCCTTGTGATTGAAGATATTCTTTTACTATTTTTTCTTCACGGTTCATTGTTTCAGCAAGTTTTTACGAATACGCTTCTGGATTCAACTCCGCCACAAAGGGGAGGGTGCGGTATCGCTCTGCGTAATCCAGCCCATAGCCAACGACCCAGACATCGGGAATATCAAAACCTAAATAATCAACGGGCAGAGTCAGTTTGTCGCGTTTCTTTTCGATTAAAGCACAGGTTTTTAGTGATGCAGGCTGTCGCCCCTGAAGGGTGTGATAGAGATAATCGAGCGTGTGTCCACTATCAACAATATCTTCCACGATAATGACATGCTCATTAATAATAGGCTCTCGCATATCTAAAACTAAACGAACTGCGCCAGCGACTACGCCAGATTTCCCATAGCTTGAGACCGCGATGAAATCAACAATATGTTCTTTGCTCAATGCGCGCGCTAAGTCTGCGAGAAAAATGAAGGCTCCCTTGAGAACGCCCACCAAAATGACCCGCTCTGCATCAGCGTAATCTTTTTCGATCTGTGCTGCCATTTCTTTGACACGTCGTTGAATATCTTCTTCTGAAACGATGACCTGTTTTAGGTCCGGGTGCAATTCTCTCATTTCTCTCTCCTCTATTTAGAAAGGGCAAATATCCGCCGCATCTTACCACACTTGGTAATGCTTTCAGGCAGGTCACGCAAGTGATTTTCTTTTGATTACTTGTCTTCGGTGGTGAGGCCAAAAAAGAGAGAAATAAAATAAGCCTGGACACAAATGTCCGGGCGTGTATATTTCATCTAAAATACAAAGATAACCCACGATCCAACTAAAATGCTTATCAAATTAAGAATAAAGCTAAGTAGCAATGCCTGTCTAAAAGATATCCCGATCTTACGACTTGTATAGTAGAGAAAAGTTGTTTCAAATAAAACAGCAAAACTTTCTGCTGCAACGAAGAAATCGGCTTCTCCCCAAGAAATAAACTCTACCAGCACAAACCATATAAAGGGGACAGATAATAAGTTTGCTAGAAAAACATTCAAAAGCAGCTTCCACCGAGTTTTATTAACAATAATATAAATTGAAGCAGCTATCACTTCTACAAATACCGTTAATAAAATAGCACTCATGGCAAGAATTACGAAAAGTGGATTATGTCTACGCCCTTCGGATAAATTCTCGCTTACAACGAGACTATCATCACGAATAAGTACATCATAGGAGGCTTGAAAATTCTGCTTCCCGAAGACATTACTCTCTAGAACCCTATTATCAAAGATGATAACTAATTTATGATATTCAGCAAAAGAAACACCAGGACGAGATGCCCAAGTCCAACAATGTTCGTTCTCGCATTGTAAATCGTTGCGAAAGTTTTCATATTCAGCGCAAGCGGGGTCACTGCAAACCAGCAAATCTCCTGAAATAATTGAAACTTTCTCATCTGAATATTCGAAGGTGAACTCGACAGAGGGCTTTGGGGCTACATCTGCTTTTGCAGGCTCTACTGAAATTAAGATGACTAGTAAAAAAATGCTTGTGTAAAAAATTTTGAAATAACGCTTCATTTTCTGTTCGTTCTCCACAATTTTCGATATTTTCGTCTCACGACTTGCCCCATCTCACACATCGGGTTTATTGCCAGTTTAGGCGAGAGAGGAAAATTTACTATTCTCTGCTTGCAATCACTAATCCAACCCCAATTAGTAATCCCCCGAATAAAAATAGTGGCGTGATAATTTCGCCAAGGAAGATTGCGCCAAGAATTGTACCAACGACTGGTTGAGCAAAAAAGGTTAGGGATGCAAGACTGGCATCGAGCAGGGCGAAGGCGGTGTTCCATAAATACATAGCAAGCCCGGTTGAGATGATGCCAATAAAAAGAATCCCCGCTACCATGCCGGGGGTGATCTGACCAAGCCCTTGGGCAGAAATTTCTATTGCGCTGGCGGTGATACTTGTCGGCAATCCGCCTAAAAAGGCAATCAAGCTGATGACAAGAACGTCCACGTCACGCGTTATTTTGCGAATCAATACTGAATAGAGTGCCCATGTTAGAGCAGCGGCGACGAGACACATATTTCCCAAAAAGAGTGAGGAATCCAGTTGAGCAGAACGAGGGTCAATAACGGCTAAAACACCTAATGATGCGACAATAAGTGCCAAGAGGCGTTTTGGGGTAATTTTTTCGCGCAAGATTAACGCTGCGAAAATGAGCACAAAGGCAGGTGTTGCGGATGTGACGAGCGATCCGTTCGCGGCTGTAGAGAGGTTGGTGCCGACAAATTGAAAGCCTAATGAGATTCCATAACCGATGAAACCAACCCAGAAGATATTCCAAAAATCTTTTTTCTTAATGCTGAGTTTTTTCTGAACGACTGCGATAATTAGCAGCGTTAAAATGCCGAGCAAGAGGCGTGATGTGAGCAAAGAAAAAGGGGGAATAACAGCCATAACTGCTTTGCTGACAACGTACATTGCGCCCCAAATAGAAGTGGCGGTGAGACCAGAGATAATGCCGAGTGTAGTTTTGTTCATGGTGAATGCCCTGTTTTGCGAATTATAAAGCTAAAAGCAAAACCCCGTCCAAAATGAACGGGGTTAATTCTTTCCCTAAATTCAGATTTTGGAATTAGAGGGAGGTTAGGTAAAGGCGTTTTTAGAACATCGCGGCGTTGATCGTTTCGAGTGTGTCTGCGCTGGGGCGTAACTCATCTGGCGTTAGGCGATTAATCGGTTTTTCGGGCAGGTTGAGTGTGTCCATTAGCGAGGGGCGGTCAGGGGAGATATACATCAGCCCTGTTAGGAGTAAATGATTTGCCCTGGCTTCTTCGATGATTTGCACTGCTGCAATGCGATCTGTTGGGTCATAATCCCTTTCAAGTTTTTGAAGCCGGACTTTGGAGCCATCGTGCATGATTACATCCTGAGTTGTGCCTTCTTCAAAGTCTTCGATCATGATCTCGTCACGAGCAGGAATGAAAGAAAGATCATGAATGGGGGTTTTATTCTCTCGTCCCCAAGCGTAAGAGTGTAGGGAGTCGTCAGCGTTGTTGAAGGTCACACAGGGGCTGATGATATCGAGAATAGCAGTCCCGTTGTGGTGGAGAGCGGCTTTGATGAGGGTTTTGACTTGTTTGGGGTTGCCTGCAAAAGCACGAGCAACGAAGGTGGCATTTGAAGCCATTGCTTCGAGACAAACATCGATCGGTTCAAGTTCGTTCGTGCCATGTTTTTTGAGCGTTAGACCAACTTCGGAAGTCGCCGAGAGCTGCCCTTTTGTGAGGCCATAAGTGCCGTTATTGGCGATGATGTAGACCATTGGCACATTGCGGCGGATGACGTGCTTAAATTGTCCCATGCCGATGCTGATAGAGTCGCCGTCGCCGCTCATGGCGAGACCGGTTAATGTAGGGTCACCGATCAAAGCCCCGGTTGCGAGAGCGGGCATACGCCCGTGAAGACCGTTGAAGCCGAAGGAGCGATCAAGCATATAAGTGGGGGCTTTGCTTGAGCAGCCAATCCCGCTGAATTTCACAATATCTTCGGGCAACATATCCGTTTCGTAACAGGCAGCGATGATCTGGCTGAGAATGGAATTGTGTCCGCATCCCTGGCAGAGTGTCGTGGGTGCGCCTTTGTAATCGCTTTTGGAAAGACCAATTTTATTAGTAGCAGCCATGATTATTTCTCCTTCTTTGCCAAAATATCGTCTCGGATCCATTTGGCGGTTAATGAGAGACCGTTATTGAGAGTGGATGAAACTAATTTTGTGCTTTCTTCGGGCATTTCAACAGTCAAGATTTCGCGTAATTGTCCGTCATGATTCATCTCAATGACAAAAATCTTGTCATTTTCACGGAGAAAATCTTTTACAGTATCGGTGATAGGGAGTGCGCGAAGGCGCAAGTAATTTGTTTTGAGACCTTCTGCTGTAAGCAGATCGCGAGCTTCAACAACTGCGGGGTCAACAGAACCATAGGCGATAATGCCTATTTTTGCGCCCTCTACATTGTCTATGATCGCGTCGGGGACATATTGACGAGCGGTGTTATGTTTCAGTGCCAGACGGTTCATGCCTTCCATCCAGATATCAGGGTCTTCGCTGTAATTCGCGAAAGCATCATGGCCGGTACCACGCGCAAAATAGGAGCTGCCTTCTTTTCGGTTGCCTGCAACTGTGCGGTAGGGGATTCCGTCGCCATCTACATCTTTATAGCGTCCCCAATCGCCATGTTTGGCGACAAATTCATCGAAATCATCTTCCCAAAGGAGTTTGCCGCGATCCATTGGGGCATCAGGATACTCGAAAGGCTCGCTTGCCCATTGATTCTGACCAATATCTAAATCGCTAAGAACGAAAACAGGGGTCTGCATCCGCTCGGCAACGTCGAAGGCTTTCCAGCCGAACTCAAAACATTCACGTGCAGAAGCCGGCAATAGAACGATGTGTTTTGTATCGCCGTGGCTGAGTGACATCGCTTGTTTTAGATCGCCCTGTGATGTGCGAGTGGGGAGACCAGTACTGGGTCCCATGCGCTGGATATTCCATATCACGAGTGGGACTTCTGAGAAATACGCCAGTCCGACGTATTCGCCCATGAGACTGATGCCTGCTCCCGATGTGGAAGTCATGGCCCGTGCCCCAGACCATGCACCGCCAATCGTGATTCCGAGCGCAGCCAATTCATCCTCAGCTTGGACAATAGCGTAGGTGTTTTTACCATCTATATCTCGACGTAGCTGAGGTAAATAATAGCTCATTTTCTCAACCAGGCTGGTCGCGGGTGTGATTGGATACCAACCAACAATTTGCACGCCGCCGTATATTGCGCCAAGTGCTGCGGCTGTGTTTCCGTCTGCCATGATCAGACCATCAGTCTTATCCATTGGCTCAACATAGAACTTATCTGTCTTTTCAAGATTCTCTGCTGCCCATTTTGCGCTGGCTTCGATGACATTCATATTGATCGAAACAGGTTTTTCTTTCCCTTTGAAGTGGAAATCGAGAGCCATTTTGATCTTTTCCATCTCTATGCCAAGCATTTGTGCAAGAATGCCAACATAGACCATATTGGCAACCATTGTCTTCAGACTGGAGGGGATGCCCGCCTCTTTGATGATCTGCTTAACAGCCATTGGATAGGCGGTGATGTCATCGCGCTCGATGGGCATCTTGATCGAATTATCATAGAAGAAAACACCGCCGGGCTGTACATCTTCCAGGTCACGCTCGAAGGATTTTGCATTCATTGCGACGATCACTTCATGTTCATCGCGGCGGGCGGTGTAGCCATCTTTGCTTAAACGCAGGGTGTACCAGGTGGGTAGCCCCTGGATATTTGACGGGAACATATTTTTCCCCGTTATGGGGATGCCCATCTTGAAGAGGGCGCGTAAAATGGTCAGGTTTGAAGTTTGGCTGCCTGAGCCGTTTGCTGTTCCTACTGTAATTGTGAAATCGTTAATAACTTTATCGTTCATAACTTCCTCAATAGATATTTTTTTGGCTAAAAAACTAAAAAGTGGGTCGAACCGTGATGAGTTTTGTGTGATCTAATAGCAATTGGTGTGCGTGATCATAATCGCCACGCTCAATTGCCTCGACGATATTGGCGTGATACTCCCAAACATCTGTTAGATAAGTGTAGTCAGTGAATACATTTAAATCGACAGCTTCATAAGCCTCCCAGTACGCTTCTAATATGCCAGTGATAAAAACATTGTCTAAACGACAATACATCATTAAATGTAAGGCGCGGTGTTCTTGATGGGGAATCTTTGCAGGGGTGCCGCGTAATTTCTCCCATGCTTTATTTACTAATTCTTTTAGTTCTGCTATATCTTCTTCGCGCAATTCTTTAACAGCTTGATGAAAATAAGCCGATTCTACATGCGTGCGTAAATCGGAGTATTTATCAAAATTTTCGCGGTCAAACAATATCGCATAACCGAGACTTTGTTGGAGGGCGGGGGTAAACGAGTAATCTAGTCGTCGTGTTCCGACACGTGGCTTAATGGCAACCAAGCCCAAAGCACGTGCGACCGCGACTTGTTCACGGAGGGCTGCGCGATTAATTCCCAAATCTTTACTTAGCTCGTCCAGCGCAGGTATTTTGTCCTCGTCATCCTTTTTAAGAGATGCGAGATACTTCAAAAATTCAGAAAGATTTTCTTGCATTATTTGTACCTATTCTATTAATCTGATTATTAGAACTAAAGAAAGTTTATCACCCTTGTTTTTTTGCGTCAAGTTGAAGATTAAAGATTGCTAGGGTATAATAACCCGCTTGTTATTTAGGCAAGCATTTCTCTTTTCTTGAATAAATTTGCAACCAAAGGCAACAAAAAAATGAATCTTCCATCCTCTCTTTCTGCGTCCTACTGGCAATCTTTTGAAGTCAAAAAAAGTGATGCCGATTTTTTATTAACTTACCTTTTTGAACGAGAAACACCATCAAAAATAGGTGAGTTAGTTGAAGCGTTGGCCGCGGATCGAATTCGTTTTGAAGAAGAAGTAATTTTAGAAAAGAGAAAAGGGTCTGGAAAAATTTATCTCCCTAAAGAGCATTATAAAGCTGGCGAAGATTTGGCTTTCCCTGCACTGGGTTGGCAAAAAGGAAAAATTCTTTCGGTACGCGAAGGTAAAAACCCGGAAATTGAAGAATTTGATGTAATGACCGTTGAGATGGAAGGCGGGAATGAGCATCTTTTTGCAATGGGTGTAGACGAACATGCCCTTAATGCAAGTGGTGATGTAGGTGAAGGAGATGGGGAGGTTGATTTATCGGCTGTGATGGAAGAATTTGGGGGCGCACTTGGCGATAAGCTTGCTACCGCTTTGGAAGCGGGGGATGAGCTAGTTAGTATTGCCAATCACTGGTTCCCGCGCGCGTTGCTTGTAGATGTAAATATTGGGCACCTTAATTTGGCTGAGGCTATCCTTGACATGGCAGAAGGCGAGCCACAAGAAACTTCTGTCTTGATGAAAGATATTGACTTCCCTGAAGGGGATAACCCCAGTTTGACAGAATTTTCGCTCAACTTTGCTTTAAAGGAAGATGCTCGTTTTGATGAAGTTGGCTCAACCGGCACAGTTTTGTGGTGTCTGGAACGCTTAGAGCCAGAAGAAGTTCGCAATGTGCCGGAAATGCTCCAGTATGAGCCAGCAGATTTAAATCGTTCTACTTTGTCAGATGAAATGCTTGCTCTCGAATCAAAATTGGATGATGAGTTGAGCAAAATTAGTATCGAAGATGATGCTCCCAAAAAGGCAACAATTTCTTTGCTCTACCCACACTGGCGTTTAGGTACTTTCCCGATTTCAGAGCGGTTGCGCTCATTTTTTCCGTCAGCTTACGAATCTCCGCGAATTCGTTTTACTTTAGTTGATGGCGAAAGCGGAGAAAGAATGCCGGCTTGGGTGGTGAAAGATAATCGTTATGTATACGGGCTCAGAGAGTGGTACAAAGAAAAAGGATTGATACCTGGGAGCTTGATCGATATCCGCCAAGGCAAGGCTGCTGGCGAGGTAATTATTCAGGCGCAGACGCATCGCAGCAAGCGTGATTGGGTGCGTACCGTGATGGCAGGTTCAGATGGCGGACTTGTTTTTGCTACACTAAAACAAGTCATTAATGCTAAATTTGATGATCGGATGATCCTTGCTGTTCCTGATGCTGATGCACAAGACAAAGCTTGGGAGATGACACAAAAAAGCAATAAGCAGTTTGAGACTTTGGTCCGAAGTGTGATGCAGGAACTGAAGAAATTAAATCCGCAGGGTCATATCCACGCGCAGGAGTTATATTCGGCAATCAATTTACTTAAACGCTGCCCTCCAGCTCCGCTTTTTAGCTTCTTGGCTACAAGCCCATGGGTAGAGCATGTTGGTGATCTTTATTTTCACCTAAACGATGAAGCAACAAGCAAAGAAGAGGTGTAGATGTCTGCAAAAAAAATGTTCAGCTTGGTAAAACCAACCTTAGATATTCCTTTTCATATTGACTTTGACTGGTGGCAAAATAATGAAAGGAATTGGCGAATCCATTTGCGTTCAGTTATGTGTGCTGCGCATCAAGAAAGCTTTGTTGCCTGGCAAGGTGATGATATGATTGATTGGATAGACCCAGAAACTGCCGAAGTCAAAGTTGTAGATGGCATGTTGCATACCCTTATGTCACATTGTGCGCTTGCGCCAGAGTTCTTGACAGCGAGAACATCGTTGGTAGAATCTGTTTTTCGTCTCTTTCTCGTAAATGGGAATAAGCCAATGACATCGCGTGAGTTGGCGCAAGAGTTGGCTCGCCCCGAGATGACAATTTTGAAAACTTTGGCAGGTGTTCGTGTTTATCGTGGCTTACGACCCTGTTGTGAGTAGTTTATAAATAAGCCTTCGTAGCTCAGCTGGATAGAGCAACGGACTTCTAATCCGTAGGTCGTGGGTTCGAATCCCCCCGAAGGCGCAGCTGTAGCCCATTCCGAAGTTTCGGAGTGGGTTCTTTTTTAAAGAATTGCTGGCAAAAAATCTTTCAAAAAACTAATATAAGGGTAATCTTTTGACGGTATAATTGAATAACTTGCCCTCTATTTATAGGGAACTGAAATTTAGAATGATATGAAAAAAGAAACTTAGCTGGCATAGATTTTTTTTAGATAAAACCGAGTTTCTTTTTTTTGCCGCTCGCTGTGTTCAATAAGGAGAGGCTTATGCCAATTAAAATCCGCAAAGATAAAAAGGGATCAGAATCTGATACGGGGCGTTATCCAGTTAAGCAGTCTGTTGGCTGGCAGATGCACGTTCGTTCGAAGGTCTGGAGTCCGCCAACGGATATGTACGAGACAGATGATGCGTATATCGTCCGTCTTGAAATAGCCGGAATGAACGAGGCAGATTTTACGGTAAGTGTTGAAGGGAATTTTTTGATCATCAGTGGTAACAGGCCTGATGTCCAGGAGCGACGCGCTTATCATCAGATGGAAATCCGTTGTGGAAAATTCACTAGTGCGGTCAGTCTCCCTAATCCTGTTGATCTTGAAAACGCGAGCGCTGAGTACGAAGATGGCTTTTTTGTCGTCTGTTTGCCTAAATTGAAACCCAGAAACGTTGAAATTCAGGAAGAATAATTTTTATGAGTGCATCACGCTGGTATGAAAATACTGCCGATTGGTTTAATTGGGTCTGGGAGAATGATTCGTCTTTAATGGAGCTTTTAGTGCCTTCTATTTTTTCTAATTTTGAAAATGATGATGAGGATAACCCCTCATCGAGTAAAAATCTTGCTTTTGGGGATGCGAATATTCCTGAAGTTTTGCCGATCTTGCCTCTGCGAGGTGTGGTTGTCTATCCACAAACTGCTGTTCCGCTTACGGTTGGGCAGCCTCGTTCCATAAAATTGGTTGATGATATTCTTTCGGGCGATAAGCTGGTGGGGTTGGTTGCCAGCCGCAAACCTGAATTAGAAGAGCCTGGCCCTGAGGATCTTTATGAGGTGGGGACAGTGGCTACTGTTCATCGACTTTTGCGTGCGCCCGACGGAACTGTCCGTTTGCTCGTGCAGGGTATTGAGCGTTTTCGGCTTGGTGAAGTGGTAGAAACAGAACCTTATTTGAAAGCAAAAATAGAACTTTCCCCTGAGATCGAGGAAGAGGGGTTGCAAATAGATGCGCTAACCCGAAATGCTCGTGATCAATTTTCTCAGATTGCAGAGATGATCCCATCTTTCCCTGAAGAGCTGATCGGTTCAATATCTTCGTTGACTGACCCTTTGGAAACTACCTATACAATTGCAAATTTTCAACGCATGGATCTGGAAGACGCCCAGGAAATTCTTGCCATTGATTCGACCGAAACAAAACTTCAAAAATTGGTCGCTTTGTTGGTGCGTGAAAATCAGGTTTTGCAGTTGGGGCAAAAAATCCAAAACGAAGCGCGTGGCGAAATAGAAAAGGTGCAGCGTGATTATTTCTTGCGAGAACAGCTTAAGGCAATTCAAAAAGAATTGGGAGAGCGAGACGAACAAGCTGTAGAAGCTGAAGAGTTCCATAAAAAGATCAAAGAAGCGAAAATGTCAGAGGAGGCAGAAAAGCAAGCTCTCCATGAACTGGATCGCATGTCTCGTATGCCAACGGCAGCCGCAGAGTACGGTGTTATTCGCACTTATCTTGATTGGTTGGTTTCTTTGCCTTGGTCTAAATCCACCGAGGATAATCTTGAGCTAGCCCACGCTCGCGAAGTTTTAAATAACGACCATTATGGACTTGAAGATGTCAAAGACCGTATTTTGGAATTTTTGGCAATTCGAGGCTTAAGTTTGGCTCGCAAAGGCACTTTTAAGAAAAGTAAAGATCTAATTCGTAAAGAACGGGAAGGCGTTATTCTTTGTTTTGTGGGACCACCTGGTGTTGGTAAAACTTCTTTGGGGCGCTCGATTGCTCGCTCAATGGGGCGGGAATTTATCCGTATCTCTTTGGGTGGCGTGCGGGATGAAGCGGAAATTCGTGGGCATCGCCGTACTTATATCGGTGCTTTACCGGGCCGCATTCTCCAAGCCTTGCGTCGGGCGGAAACGAAAAACCCCGTTTTTATGTTGGACGAGATTGATAAATTGGTTGCGAATTTCCAAGGCAACCCAGCATCGGCATTATTGGAAGTTCTTGACCCCGAACAAAATTCAGAATTCCGCGACCACTACCTTGAAGTTGCTTTTGACCTTTCACAGGTCATGTTCATTACAACGGCAAATTCTTTGGGCACAATTCCTCGACCCCTGCTTGACCGCATGGAAGTTATCTATCTTTCTGGTTATACAGAGCGTGAGAAGGTTGAAATTGCCAAAGGCTATTTGATTCCGCGCCAGATACGAGAGAATAGCTTGTATAAAAAAGAAGTCAATTTTACTGTTGCAAGCTTACGAAAACTAATTAATCAATATACGCGCGAGGCAGGCGTTCGTGGCTTAGAGCGAAGTATCGGCTCAATTTGTCGTAAAATAGGGGCTTTTATTGCAGAAGGGAAAGAGTATTCCTCCAAAATAACACCTGATGTAGTCGAAGAACTTCTTGACCATCCCATTTACAGAGACGCAGAAAATCTAAAGAAACGTATCTCAATTCCTGGCGTTGCGGCAGGTTTGGCGTGGACAGCCTATGGCGGGAATGTTCTCTTTGTTGAAGCGACGAAAATGCCTGGGGCAAAAGGATTCCAGCTCACAGGCTCGCTCGGGAATGTGATGCAAGAATCCGCACGCGCTGCGCTCTCTTATGTTCGTTCACGCGCGGAGAAATTGGGAATTGATCCTGAATTTTATGATAAAGCCGACATCCATCTTCATGTTCCGGCGGGGGCGCAAAGAAAAGATGGCCCCTCTGCAGGCGTAACGATTATTACGGCGTTGGTTTCTTTGCTCACGCGCCGTAAAGTACGAAAAGGCGTAGGAATGACCGGTGAAATCACCTTGCGCGGGCGCGTTTTGCCCATTGGCGGGTTGAAAGAAAAGGTTCTCGCTGCGCATCGTTTTGGTTTGCGGACGATTATCCTGCCAAAAGATAACGAAACGGATTTGGACGACATTCCGGAAGAGGTCAAAAAGGTGATGACCTTTATCCCTGTAGAAACAGTCTCTGAAGTTTTGGAAGCTGCATTAGTACAAGGCTCCACTGCCAAGAAAAGTAAAAAATAAAACGAGAAAATCTATATGAAAAGAGTCTTTTTAGCCGAAGATGACTCCACGATGGTCGATCTTCTGGAAACATTATTAAAATTAGAAGGATTTGAAGTTGTGATCTTGGACCTTGCAACAGATGATTTGCTTCCTGTTTTGCGTGATGAGGTTCCTGAAGCTCTGGTGCTTGATGTTAATTTGCCCAGACAAAACGGGATGGAAATTGTCCGTGCAATGCGAAAAGAAGATGCTTTCAAAAACACCCGCGTTGTAATGGCTTCAGGGATGAGTCTTGGCAATGAATGTCTTTCTAGTGGGGCGGATGATTTTTTGCTAAAACCATATATGCCTGATGACCTGATCAACATTTTGCGAAAATATATTACAGGATAAAAGTATCCATGTTGGATATTCTCATCCGCCCCTTTAATTTCCCGGATGATTACGAAGAGGTTTATGCGCTCTGGGAAAATGCTGGAGATGGAATTCACCTCCGTATTTCTGATGAGTTAGCTGAGATCAAAAAGAAGGTCGCTCGTGACCCGGACTTGTTCCTCGTTGCCCAAGCGGATGACCTGATAATTGGCGCAGTCATGGGTGGCTTCGATGGACGGCGTGGCATGATGTATCACCTTGCTGTTGCCCATGAATATCGGCGTAAGGGGATCGCGAATATTCTTGTTGATGCGCTTGAAGAAAAACTTAAGGAAAAAGGCTGTATTCGTTATTATTTGCTTGTTACAAAAGAGAATGAAGATGCAATTGCTTTTTACAAATCTCGTGGATGGGAAAATATGGACGATCTACACGCATTCGCCAAAAATCTAGCATGATAATCACTTACGTAAAATTATGAAACTTCGCATAGGCATAGTTACTGTTTCTGATCGTTCATCGCGGGATGAACGCCCCGATCTGTCTGGTCCCGCTCTTGTTGAAATGGTAAAAAGCAAAGGCTGGGATGTCGCCGAAACTCTGATCGTCCCTGATGACCTTGATGTTCTCCGCGATACTCTTACGCTATGGGCAGATAGCGGCGATATGGATATTATTCTAACGACTGGTGGCACAGGCTTTTCTCCGCGCGACATCACCCCGGAAGCGACCCGCTTTGTTGTCGATAAGCTAGCGCCTGGTTTAGCAGAAATGATGCGTGCAGAAAGTCTAAAAATCACTCTCCACGCCATGCTTTCACGCGCTATTGCCGGAATTCGGGGGCGGGCACTCATTATCAATTTGCCGGGCAGCCCAAAGGCCGCGTGTGAAAATCTGCAAGTCGTCGCACCGGTGTTGGGGCACGCTGCCCAATTGCTTAGAGACGATGCTGCCGCTGAAACGGGACATATCCCCGACCCTTAATGCATCGTTTACTAATCCCTGCTCTCTAATGTATAATCTCCCCCATAAAATTCTAAAAACCGAGGTACTAAATGATTGAAGCAAATGCTCTCCGAAAAGGTGTTATTTTTGAAATAGGCAAAGACCTATTCAAAGTTAAAGATTATCATCACAATAAAACCGCACGTGGCGGTGCAACCATCCGAATTAAGGCTTTTAATTTACGCACTGGTGCGAATATTGAAAAAACATTCAACTCTAATGAACGTGTAAAAAACATTCGCCTAGACTATAAAAAAGTGCAATTTCTATATAATGACGATGATTTCTACTATTTTATGGATAACGAAACCTTTGAGCAGCCTGCCATTGGCGCACTAATGGTCAAAGATGTGGCAGGATTCTTAAAAGAAGGCTTGGCTGTGAAGCTCACCTTCTATGGCGATGAGCCGCTCGATATTGACCTCCCAACATCTGTTGAATTGGAAGTCACTCAGGCCGATATTGCCGTACGAGGCGATACCGCTACAGGCGTTACCAAAAGCGTCACTTGCGAAACAGGGCTCTCGGTGCAATGCCCCAATTTTGTTGATGTTGGTGACGTTATCAAAGTTGATACGCGCACGGGTGAATATCTAACTCGCGTATAAAAGAAGCCTCTATTTTTGATAACCATAATGTCCCCGCAAGGGGACATTATGGTAAAAGGCCGAGAATTGTCACATTTTCATACTAAAACAGGAAAAACAATATGAAAACTCCCGCAGGCATCGAATGTGCCCACTTTTACGGTGATTATCATCGTGGGCGTAACCATGAAGAATGTCAGTTACTCCTTAATTGGCAAGCGGAACTCTGCGAGACTTGCCCCGTACCAAATATTTTGCGAGCAAACTCTTGCGAAAATATGCGTTTGAGCGCAGAAGTTACTCGCTCAATTTTCGACCTTTTCCAAAAGCGCGTACAAGTCTCTGCTTTTTGTGAAAAAACAAGTCGGGCTGTAGAAAATCCCAAAATTGGCTGCGGAGAATGTCACCCCCTCCCGCCGATTTTCGAGGTAAAAGAATGACCCTGACATTACTGCTCGACCTTGACGACACCCTGCTCGATTCCGACATGAACGACTTCATCCCCGTCTATTTCCATGCTTTGGGGAAAGAGATGCAGGGTTATATTGAGCCAGAAAAAATGCTCAAATACCTAATGCTTGGTACTGAAGCGATGATAGCGAATGATAGCCCCAAGCAAACGCTGGAAGAGCGATTTAATGCCAAGTTTTATCCAAAATTTGATATGAGACGGGACACCCTTGACCCGATAATTGCTCGATTCTATGAAGAAACTTTCCCGTCCCTGGCATATCTCACTAAAGCGCGTCCCGAAGCAGTGGATTTTGTCGAGTGGGCATTTTCGCAGGGACACCGAGTTGCGGTTTCTACCAACCCGCTCTTTCCGTATGCGGCTATTGAGCATCGCCTGCGTTGGGCAGGATTGGCGCCAGAAAAATATCCCTTTGAAGTTGTTTCATCTTTTGAGCATTTTCATTTCAGTAAACCGAATCCTGCTTATTTCGCAGAAGTTTTGGGACGTATGGGCTGGCCAGAGGGACCCGTTCTTGTTGTGGGCGATGATCCCGAACGAGATTTGCGTGCCGCGCAAGAATTAGGTGTTGCTGCTTATTGGATCGCTGATGATGATGCGATTCTGCCAGAGGGTGTGAATCCGCGCCTCGGACGAGGAAAAATTGGGGAGTTGCGGGGCTGGATAGAAGCTCAGGATGAGAAAATTTTTGCTCCCAGCTATCAAGCCAAAACCGCGATCGTTGCGACAGCGAAAGCTATTCCTGCTGCATTAAAGGGACTCTTATCTGATCTCCCTGCCAGCGCGTGGACAGAATCCCCGCATCCCGAAGAATGGTCGTTGGTTGAAATTATCAGCCATTTACGCGATGTAGAAAGAGAAGTTAATTTACCCAGAATTCAGACCTTTTTAAACGAAGAGAATCCTTTTATTACGGCTGATGATACTGATATGTGGGTTTCTGAGCGAGCCTATGCCAAAGAAAATGGTGAGGGTGCGTTGCTGGGATTTGTCAACGCTCGCTTGGAGACATTGGATGCGTTGAAAAAGCTCAACGATGAAGATTGGCAACGCGCGGGACGACATGCAATTTTTGGCCCCATCACTATGCAAGAGCAATTAGGTTTTGTGGTAGAGCATGACCGTGTGCATTTGAGACAAATATACAAGCAGCTAAAGGGATAATTTGGTGGCAAATGAGAAGCGGATGCAGGAGGCAATTAAGAAAGCAAAATTGGGGCAAGAATTGTCTGCGCGTGAGCTTTTTATTGATATCGTTCAAGAAGACCCCAATAATAAACTGGCTTGGTTGTGGCTAATTGGTCTTCTTGATGATCGGGGAGATTTAATACTTGCCTGTGAAGAGGTTTTGCGCATTGACCCCACAGAAACTCGTGCTCGGACGCGTTTGGGCGAATTGCGCCGTACAGAGAAGGTGGAAAAAGAGCGAAAAGAGAACGCCGCGTTAGCTAAGGTGGACGCGCTTCTTTCTGATGGAAATATAGAATTAGCATTAAAACGCCTAAGAAAAATCACTAGAGAAAATAATAGATCAGAAGCTGCGTGGGGTTTACTGGCAAAATATACAAGCGACCTTGCTGAAAAAGAGCAGGCTTTGTCGCGTTTGTCTGCGCTTGACCCGACAAATGAAGAGAAAAAAGAAACCCTAAGCCGTGCGCGTTATTATCGTGCAAATCCTTTAGAGTTAGCCCTAAGCTATGAAGAACATGGGGAGACCGAGAAGGCGATTAAGGTTTATGAAGGGCTTTCTGCAAAAGCAAAAGGGCGTAGTGAGTGGGATCGCTTATTTCGTGAGATCAATCGTTTGGAAGGAATGAAGGTCGAAGCCATTGTGCACATTTCTCCGAAGGTAACTATTGCCCGCCTTTCGGTTGGCCCTCCTATTCTTTTTTTATCGATGCTGATCATTCAAACTGGCTACGATCTTCGCTATTTCACCTTGTTGATGGGCGTGGAGTTTTTGATCGTTATTGTTGGTGCATTTTTAGTGGCACTTTCTGCGGCTGGTTCAGAGCATCGCGTTTGGAAGAAGTTAGGCAGCAGAGGAGGGAGAGGTTCTAAAAGGTTGCGTATGCTTGTTGGGGCTGCCGGGCTAACGATGATGCTCTTATCTTTTACATTGCTCGGCATTGAAGCTTATGTGCGCTGGATACCACTTTTGATTTAGGTAGAAAACGATGTTTCCGATAAACGATACTGAGTCGAGTCGATTTAGCGCATTCCCCGTGATGACTTTTATGATCATCTTGATCAACACGGCTATTCTTTTTATCTTCCCTCCATTTTTATATGGGGAGTATTACGAGCGAGTTGCGACTGTTCCCGCGATGGTATTTTCTCGAGAAGGTGGTGGGTTTCTGACAGGGATCACTTCGATGTTTATGCACGGCGGCTTTTTCCATCTTTTCGGGAATATGTTTGCCCTCTGGGTTTTTGGTAGACGCGTAGAAGATGCTTGTGGTTCCTGGCGCTTTCTGGCTTTTTATCTTTTGGCTGGTTTTGGTTCAGACCTGATTTATGTGCTGATCAATTCTCAGTCTGAAATTCCTGTTGTGGGAGCGAGCGGCGCTGTTTTTGGCGTGATGGGGGCGTATCTTATTTTGTTTCCGCGCGGACGAATTCGTACGCTGATATTTTGGTTTAGCTTCATCCCTTCCTGGCCTAAGATCCGCGCTTTTTGGGTAATCCTGTATTTTTTGGCTTTGCAGCTTGTTCCTGCGATGGATATATTGCTTAACGGTGCTGGGGGGCAATATAGCGTGGCTTATTGGGGGCATTTGGGCGGTTTTTTTGCATCACTGACGATCCTTCTCTTTTTACGCCCCGAAGCATTTGCGCGCTATTGGAGTGATACGCAAGTTTGAGCCCTCACCCATTCTTGCCTCGCTCGAATATCCCTCTCTCGCAAGGTGGGAGAGGGGGAGCGAGTGAAACGATGCGGGGGTGAGGGCAGCGCATCCCTTTTGTGCAGAACGTGTTATAGCTTGGTGAATGCAAAGACAGCAATGCTGTCTTTTTTTATAGGAGAAAAATATGCGAAAGCGAGTTGTAATCACCGGCTTGGGCATGCTTAGCCCGCTCGGTTTAAATGTAGAAGATACTTGGCAAGCACTGCTTGCTGGAAAATCGGGCGTAGCCCCCATCACTCTTTTTAATGCCAGCGAAAATAAAACAAAATTTGCTGCCGAAGTGAAAGATTTTGACCCTGTGGCCCTTTTTGGTCGCCGTGAAGCCCGTCGAATGGATCGTTATGTCCAGTTGGCGATGGGCGCTTCTTTGCAAGCCGTGGAAGATGCTGGTTTGGTCGTCACTAATGAAAATCGAGATCGGATTGGCGTGCTCATTGGCACAGGAATTGGCGGAATCGGCACTTTGCTCGAACAAGCAGATGTGATGGCAAAACGCGGCGCATCGCGCGTGAGCCCCTTCTTGGTTCCGATGATGTTAGCGGATACCGGCCCTGGAATGGTCGCCATTAAACTTGGCGTTCGAGGACCAAATATGTCTGTTGTTACGGCTTGTGCCACTGGCTCAAATGCCCTTGGCGAAGCAGCAGAAATTATCCGGCGTGGCAGCGCAGATGTGATGATCGCTGGTGGCGGCGAAGCAAGTATCATTAAACTGGCAATGGCAGGGATGAATACCATCGGCGCATTGTCCGACCGGAATGATGAGCCTGAGAAAGCATCACGTCCTTTTGATAAGAATCGTAACGGTTTTGTGATGGGCGAAGGTGCTGGCGTTCTTGTTCTTGAATCGCTGGAGCACGCGCAGGCGCGCGGGGCAAATATCCTTGCAGAGTTATCCGGTTATGGCACCAGTGATGATGCTTATCATATTTCTGCGCCAGCAGAGGGGGGCGAAGGCGCTGCTCTTTGTATGGAACTCGCGCTTGAGAACGCGGGTTTAACGGCAGATGATATTGGCTATATCAACGCTCACGGAACGAGTACCACGCTAAATGACAAGGGCGAAACGGCGGCGATCAAGACTGTTTTTGGCGAACGTGCTTATCAAATCCCCGTTTCATCTACAAAGTCAATGACAGGTCATCTTCTCGGCGCATCCGGTGCATTGGAAGCGGTTTTCTGCACGAAAGCTTTGCAGGATGGTATTCTTCCGCCGACGATCAATTACGAAACGCCTGACCCCGAATGCGATTTGGATTATGTCCCCAACAAAGCGAGAAAAGTGAATGCTAAGCATGCGCTTTCTAATTCTTTTGGTTTTGGCGGACATAATGCTACGCTGATCATCAGCCGTTTCGAGGAGTAAAAATGCCTTACGCACATATTACGGGGTGGGGGATGGCTGTACCTGAGCAGGTGCGGACAAATGACGACCTGAGTAAAATGGTCGAAACCAATGACGAGTGGATTCGGGCGCGGACGGGTATTCGTGAGCGGCGGATTGCTTCGGAGGATGAAAGTTCGGCTACTTTGGGAGCTGGCGCAGCGTTGTGCGCCTTGGAAGTGGCAAATTTGCGTGCTGCCGATTTGGATTTGATCATTGTTGCCAGTTCTTCACCCGAGCATATTTTCCCTGCGACGGCGTCTATAATTCAAGATCGGATTGGCGCGATCAATGCAGGTGCTTTTGATATTTTGGCGGCTTGCACAGGATTTATTTTCGCTGTAAATATGGCTGCACAATCCATTCGGAGTGGCGCGAGCAAAAATGTGCTGGTTGTTGGTGCAGAAACGCTTTCACGTTTTGTAGATTGGACAGATCGAAATACCTGTATCCTTTTTGGTGACGGTGCTGGAGCCTTTGTTTTGCAGGCAAATGAAGAGCGCGGTGGTGTTCTCGCAGAAGTAATGCACTCTGATGGCTCTGGCGGGGATCTGCTGAGCTTGCCCGCTGGCGGGAGCAAATTACCGGCAAGTTTGGCAACTGTTCAGAGTGATCTGCATTTCATCAAAATGGATGGAAAGAGTGTTTTCCGTTTTGCAACACGAGTTATGGCACGCGCGACAAAAGAAACTTTAGAGAAAGTTGGCTTAGAACCAGAAGATATTGATTTGGTAATCCCGCATCAGGCTAATACGCGTATTATCGAAGCGGCAGCACGGGGGCTGAAATTACCAATGGAAAAATTCATGGTCAACCTTGATAGATACGGGAATACTTCTACGGCTTCTGTCCCGATTGCCACTGTAGAAGCCTTTCAGAATGGACGTATCAACCCGGGAGATACCGTTGTTATGGTAGGTTTTGGCGGTGGGTTGACTTGGGGCGCGCTTGTTGCTGAATGGACAGGACCTTTGCCCTCAGAGCGAAAGGTGCGTCATGGTTGGTTCTTGTTCTTGGCGCGAATACGCTCAGTTCTTTTACGCATTTTACGTATCGTTGAAGGTCTGCTTTGGGGACGATACCGGCGTAAGAAAAAATAGCATCTAATAGATCAGAACGCAGATAATACAAATCTTAGGATTTCTTGCAGTTCTTTTGCTGTGGGAATCTGAGAAATTTATTGTCTGTGTTCCGGTTTTAGCCACATCAATGCTTGGTGATTCTATAGTAGAATAGAGACACTTGAAAATATTCTGTTTAGGAGAGTACTATGAGAATGCCTGGTGGCGTTGAACTTATTATCGTTTTGGTTATTATTTTGCTTCTCTTCGGACCTGGTCGCCTTAGCAAAATTGCTGGCGAATTGGGTTCTGGTATTCGCAAATTCCGAGAAGGCATTAGCGAAGGGAAAGAAGACGAAGCTGAGAACGATGACGAAGCAACAAAAGAATAATAAAGAGAAAAAAGCAAAAACTCCCTGAGAAATCGGGGAGTTTTTGCTTTAATAGCGTGCCTATTTAGCATTTTTTGTGTTCTATCCTTAGTAAAGAATTTTTCTACTAAATTAAATCCTAAAAAAGGAGATAAGGCACACAGTGCCAAAGTTATATGAGTAAAATTGAAGTTATTCAAGGCGGTATGGGCGTTGCCGTTTCTGATTGGAAATTAGCACAATCGGTATCAAAAGAAGGACAATTAGGCGTTATCTCAGGGACAGGCATTCACTTAATTATGATCGCTCGTCTTATGGAAGGTGACATAGGTGGACATGTGCGGCGTGCGCTGAGACATTTCCCTTTCCACGATCCAGTTCAGTGGATTTTAAAAGAATATTATAGGGAAAACCCTCAAGAAGGGGCAACCTATAAACGCCCTCCAATGTGGAACTTTAAGCCTTCAAAGAAACTCAATGAGTTGACAGTGGTTGCCAATTTTGTTGAGACATTTCTTGCCAAAGAAGGGCATAAAAACCCGGTTGGCATCAATTTGCTCGAAAAAGTGCAGATGCCTACGATGGCATCTCTTTACGGTGCGATGCTCGCAGGGATTGATTACGTCATTATGGGCGCAGGCATCCCTATTCAAATTCCTGGCATTCTTGATAAATTAGCAAATCACGAGAAAGTTAGCTACAGAATGGATGTTAAAGGCAGCACATCTGATGATAGCTTCTTGATGGACTTTGACCCTACAACAATATTTTCAAACGCTGTTGCAAAGGTGCAGGGTTTGTTGCGGCCTAATTTCTTACCAATTATCTCTTCAGTGGTTTTAGCAAAAACCCTTATTCGCAGGTCAACGGGCAAGGTAGATGGTTTTGTCGTTGAAGGGCACTCCGCAGGCGGGCATAACGCTCCTCCGCGTGGAAAAATGCAACTGGATGAAAAAGGAGAGCCAATTTTTGGCGAAAAAGATACCCCCAGACTCGACAAGATCAAAGAGCTTGGTCTCCCATTTTGGCTCGCAGGCGGATACGATTCCCCTAAAATGCTCAAAGAAGCACAGGCGGCTGGCGCAGAAGGTGTTCAGCTTGGCACAGCTTTTGCCTTTTGCGATGAATCAGGTATGGCAGAAGATGAAAAACGTCGCGTTATCGCAAAAGTGATCGATGAAAGTGCCGAGATATTCACAGACCCTCGTGTTTCCCCCACAGGCTATCCCTTCAAAGTTGTGCAACTCGAAAATACGATGGCAATGCCAGAAATTTATGAAGCCCGTCCGCGCCTTTGTGATCTTGGTTTGCTCCGCGAAGCCTATAAAAAAGAAGATGGCAAACTTGGTTATCGTTGTGCTGCCGAGCCAAAAGAGCAATATCTAAAAAAAGGTGGCAAAGCTGAAGACCTCGAAGGGCGCGGATGCCTCTGCAATAATCTTTGCGCCAGCGCGGGCTTCCCCCAGCATCGCAAAGATGGTTATGTCGAGCAACCGCTTGTCAGTTCCGGCAAAGGGCTTCAATCTATTTTGAAATTTTTCAAATCTGGAAAACGCAGCTATTCATCTAAAGATGTGCTTGACTTTGTGCTAGGCTAATACTTGCTTCTCTTTCCAAACTTTAAACCCTTGCGAAGAACTCAAGTCTTCGCAAGGGTATTTCTTTTTAGGTAATTTATGAACGAACTCTCCGAATTGGCTCTTGCCTTGGGATACCCAGGCGTTTTCCTTGTTAGCTTTATTGCTTCAACTCTCATCCCCTTCTCTAACGAAATTGTTGTCGCAGCCATGCCGTCTCTAGGCTATAACATCTGGCTAACAGCTATTTGGGCTACGGCTGGCGGCTATTTTGGCTCACTGCTGAATTATCTAGTGGGCAAAAAGGGTATAGATTTTTTCTTTGCCCGCTGGATAAAGATTAGGCCAGTGCGTTGGCAGCAAGCTGAACGCATTTTTCAGCGTTGGGGTAATTGGGCTCTCTTTTTTGTCTGGCTGCCCATTATTGGTGATCCCCTCGCTATTATTGCAGGTGTCTTCAATGTCGATTGGCGGGTGTTTAGCTTTTGGGTTTTTACGGGTAAATTTTTACGCTTTATTGTACTTTTGGGCATTCTATACTAATTTCTAGAGCTGTTTTCTCAATTCATCCACGCCATTAACAGGCAATTTACAAGCAAATCCTTCACAAACATAAGCCGTCGGCAAACCGTTCTGCAGTTTTCGGTTTCGCAATAATTCAGGCGCATCATCCGGGATGGGGGAGGGGGATTGTGCCACGACCATATTTGGTCGGTAGCTCGAGTGGATTTCCGTTAAAAGGGCTTGAGTCTCGTCCCGCCCCAGATCGCCCAGGATGGCTATCTGGGTCACGTTATGGATGCTAAAATCTGCGCCCGAAAGCCACTGCGCGAAGGCAGTCGGGTACATGCCCACGAACTCGCTCACAAGCCCTAGCGTTTCCTCTGCTAATTTACGATAATTTGCATTTCCTGTCAGCGCATCTAATTTGAGCAGCGCTTCAGCCGCCAAAGCGTTCCCTGAAGGAATAGCATTATCTTGTAATTCTTTGGGGCGCAGGGGGAGCGTAGATGCCTCAGCCGCTTCATTTGTCGTGTCGAAGAATCCACCTTCGGGGTCTCCAAATTTCTCGATCATTTCATCGGCTAATTCTTTTGCGGCAATAAACCAGCGATTATTGAAATCGGTTTGATAGAGTTCAAGTAATCCCAAGATAAGCGCGGCATAATCAGATAAGAAAACTTCGGAACTGGCTTTCCCATCTCTCCACGCGCGGCGGAGTTGCCCCTCGTGTCGTAGGGCGGTGAGCAGGAAGTTTGCGTTCTTTTGCGCGATGTTAAGATAATCTTTTCCCTCAAATACGCGCGCCGCTTCCGCAAAAACGATCAGCATCAGCCCGTTCCATTCTGTCAGGACTTTGTCATCGGTGCCGGGGCGGATGCGTTTTTCTCGTGCAGTGAGTAGTTTGTGATGGGCATTTGCTAAGTAAACGGGAACCATTTCAGGGTCAAATGCGAAGCGGGCGGCAAGGGTGGCATCATCTATTGTGCGCTGGAGAACAGTTTTTCCCTCCCAATTGCCAGTTGTTCTGATTCCATACGCCGCTTCAAATAGCGCGTAGTCATCGTTTAGTGTTTTTTCGATCTCTTCTTTTGTCCAAACGTAAAATTTTCCTTCGACACCTTCCGAATCTGCATCTAGAGATGAGTGAAAACCGCCGTCTGGATGCGTCATCTCACGGGCGACAAAATCAAGTGTTTCTTCGCAAATTCGCAAGTAGTCTAGCTTGTCGGTGCGCTGCCAGGCGTGGAGATAGGCGCGGGCGAGCAAGGCGTTGTCGTAGAGCATTTTCTCTAAGTGGTGTTCTTAAACGACAAAAACGAATGTCTGTTTCTAAACGTCTGAGCTTAGGTGTTGCGGGGAATTCCTCTGACTTTGGGGCAATACTCTATCTGAATGGATATTAGAGTGCTCCAACGGCATATAGCTGACATAAAGATATATTTAAATAAGTTGTTTTGATCTATGAAATTAGAGTTCGAGTCTCACTAGGTCTAAAAAAAAGACACCTTTTAGGTGTCTTTTTTAGTAGCCCGGTTAACGACAATTAGCGCATTGCTTCATCAAAAATCTTACTTTGATACCCCTGTTGCCTCAGACAAAACACTCCTAAACTTCTTGTATTTCTGGAAGTCAGGAGACCTTCATGAGGCATTCGATGAGTCT
>Ga0233430_1000304_pt1 | contig 99677 bp, 109 predicted proteins | sample SI_118_April2016_2_FD_179883 | JGI IMG/M metagenome (GOLD analysis project Ga0233430, IMG submission 179883) | Seawater microbial communities from Saanich Inlet, British Columbia, Canada - SI_118_April2016_150_MG | ecosystem: Environmental > Aquatic > Marine > Inlet | place: Canada: British... | reverse complement strand
ATGAATACAAAGATAGTTTAGTTAAGGGTTATTCAAGATATAATAAACTTCCAAAAGAGTGGGAACAACTCCTATGCATCTATAAATGGATTAGCTCACTAGATAGGTTGACTCAAATAAGAGGCATGTCTTGGAGAAATTTAGATAAAAAACGAACAGATGAACGTAAAAAGAATCTAAGAAGAGACTCTCTTCAAAATTTAAGAAATATGGAAAAAAGATTAGAAATCCTAACAAAGAGTGTCTAATACCCCTGCTCACATACACAAATCACTGAAATTCACTCCTAGCAAACTCTTCTCGGCAAGCTAAACAGAATCTTTTCGAATAATCTTAAGCCAGGATTATTAAAAATAAAATTTAAAACAGTTCATGGAAGTATGTTATACTCTCGAGTTTGAAAAACAATATAAGAAATTAAGTAAATTCTCAAAATTTAAGGTCAAAAGTACAATAAAAAGAATAAAACATAAATTTGGAAAGATTGGCAAACCTCTAGCTGGCTTAAAATTTTTTAGAGAAGTTAGAATTAATGAAAAAAGGTTATATTTCTTAATTTACAACACTAATTTGATTATTTTAATAGTTGCAATTAGTAATAAAAAAACCCAACAAGCCACAATAAACAAAATTTTAAATGAATTAAAAAATTACAAAAAATACCTTTAGAATTTCCACTTCTTAATTCTATTATGCTTTAAATCTTCCAAACTAGCCTTAATCTGGTTAACTAGCTCCATATCAATTTCTTGTTCCATAACCTATTAAAAATAAGCATTATTTAAATATCTTTTCCCAAATATCCGTTATCTTTTCGAAAATCAAATAAGATGACACATTAAAAATACTTACCTACACAAATCTACTAAATTCACTTCTAGCTTATATTTTTAGATCAAAAACGACACAAAAGCATTAATCAAAATGCTTGGAAAAAACTGCAAATTTTGACTAAGATTTATTTAATAAGAGTTACAGACAATATTATTTGTAGATATTCTTTCTATGACCTACATCCACGACAAGAACAATTAATTGGTTATTATCTAAATCGACTATTAATCTATACTTTCCTACTCGAAACTTATAACCTTTTTCTCCAACAAGTCTTACTAAATACGCAGATGGTCTAATTCTAAGTTTTCCCAATGCATTCAAAATCCTTGCCTTATCATTAGAACTTAATTTATCCAAATATTTTTCAACATTTTTAGCTAAAATAATTTCATACATTTAGAAAACCTATTCAATTCGATATTTTTTCTTTAAATTCGACAATGTAATAAATTTACCTTCAGAAATTTCTTTTCGTGACTTATCAATGTCTCTCCTTGTTTGTTCTGATAGTTCCTTAGTATCTTCAATAACGTTCCAAATTACTTCTTCATAGGTTTCTCTAGAAAAAAGTTTCATCTTATTTAATTCCTTTTGCAAATTTTGACTAATCTGAATTGTTGTAGATACCATAGGAAACTATAATAGTATATAGTATATAAGTTTTTCTTTCGAAATATGGGAAAGATTGCAGAGATTTAATTAATTAAGCCCATCTCTGTCAAATTCTTGTTATATTTCCAAGTTTAACACTACAATAACCTTTTTAAATCTAAAACTCCCAAAAAATATATGGCTCAACAAAAGATTCAAATGCCTCAATCAGGTGGAGGATTAGTTAGATATTTTGATAATTATCATACCAAAATAGAGATTAGTCCACAATCAGTAGTTTACATGATTATTGCAGTAATCTTAATTGAGATTTTAATTCATGCACTAGGATAATGAAGTTAGAACTAAATATTAAAAAAAGACAGGTGTACTTATTATCATTCTTAATAGTTACAACTTTTGGAATCTTATTCGTTCAAGGACAAGGAATATCCAATTTTGGACATTCTTCAAATCAAGTTGAAATAGTTATTGAAGGTACAACAAAAACTTTACAAGAAGCATATGATGCAGGCGATTTTAATCCCGAATTAAATTTGGGGCAAGAATGTATCACCAAAAGAACTCCAGTTTTAAGCAAAGATTCTGTAGGATGGTGCAATTCAGATTATCCTAACTTAGTTCATTGTTCATTGGCCGACGATCAAGCTCCAAATTCAGGACCTACAGTAATAAGTTCTGCAGGTAGTTCATCAGGTACATGCCAATCAGATGGCCTTTGTAAAGCAGATAATATTAGATCTAGTCTCGCAAAAGATAGTTTTTATTTAGAATTGGTTGTAAAGGACAACGGAATTACAAATGGCTGTTGGCAATACGATTCTGGACATTCAAGACAAGATTACCATTTAGATTTAGTTTGTTGTAAATAATTAAATTCTAGCATTCATTACTTTTGTATCTGGACTTAGTAAATTTACAGTATCTTTATGGCTTCTCAAACCCCTATAGACTCTTTGAGTAAATTCTCTATTCGCCTTATCAAAATAAAATGAACTAAATGCTGCAGGATCTTTTTTCTGCAATATTTGCCAGAATACATCCCCTATTGCTGGAAACGGATACTTAGTAAAAACTATGCTTTTACACATATCTCCAGGTAAATCCACACCCCGATTACATTTTGTACTATACAATGCATCAATTTTACCTTCTTTGAACATTCTCAACAATTCACCTTTTCTATATTTGTCTTGTAAATTTTTTAAACGTTCACGACTCATTATACTCAAACCAAATTCTTCTTTCTCTTCATCAGAAGGTAAATCTCCAAAACTATTAACATGAACTAAAAATGGTTTCTCTGCACAGGCAATACATTGTTCCAATGCCCTCAAATATTCTTCACGAGTGATTCTTCCATCCTTGAAGTCCCTCCATCTACAACTTTTCTCCAAGCCAGTTAGGTTCTTCTTAATAATCCCTCTATGTTCTGTTTCAGCATCAATAACTAAAAATTCATCTAATCCATAAATATTTCTTATAACTTCTGGACTATGTAGTGTACCGGACATCATCAAAAAAACTTTGTTTTTATCAATAATTTCGCCTAATTTCTTCTTCAAATTAATATTAACTATTCTTGCAACTAAGTCATCCCTATGATTCCTACTAAAACTAACATATGTATCTGCTAATAGTCCTTCAAAGCTTTTAGCCAATAGATAGTACTGTTCTAATTCTTCATGATCCACAACAAAATCATTAGTTGTTAGAGAATTAAACATTTGAACTAATTTAGTATCTTTTAATTCTAAAATCTCTTTTTCGTCAATCATCTCATTGACCCATCTAGCACTTAACAAAGAATCAACTAGCTTCATTAATTCAGAAACTGCATCTTTCACAGCAGGTTCAGGAGATTTAGATAAAACTTCTTCTAATTTACGTCTCATCCAATCTAAATTTAAATTCTTTTCATTACTCAAGCTATCTAAAAATTCATCACATTCATCTATAATTTCAATATCTGTTGCAGGTTTTCTATCCAAAGTATTTTCAATTTCATATTTTTTATTATTGAATATCATTACATCCGAATCAATATATCTCTTAAACTGTTCATAATATTTACAACCAGGTTTTCTTTCAAAATAAATATAATCTTTATCACTCAAACCCTTGTAAGTATATTCTTTAGCATCTTTTAATCCATAGTCGCCAAACCAATCTTTACCAATAACTGGACTCCAATGAGGGCATGCGGCAGCAACACTAAGTCTTCTAACATCATCAACAGAATCAAAATTACTAATATGTACTGCAGGGTTATTTTTGATATAAGCTTTAATTAAATCCCAATTACTTTCTTTCAAATCAATAGAACAAGGTAAAAATTTATCATCTGCCTTAGTATTTTCACTATAAACGCAACTAAAATTATTTCTTCCAGTTAAATTACTAATTTTTAATGGAGTTCCATCATCTTTTAGAACACTAAAATTGTTAGTATAATCTGTTTGATATTGTTCTTGTAAATACTTAACTGGTACAACAATACTTGCTCTACCACATTTCTTTGCGATATTAAGGGCCATTGCACTTTTTCCAGATCCACATATACCTCTCAGAAAAATAACCTTATGTCCATCAGAAATAGCCTTTAAAACATCATTTACAATATCTTCCTGAGTTTTACCATTAGAAAACATTAATGGTTCTAAATCATTCCCTTCCTTATCCTTCAAAGACCAAGACATCTTAACAAAATCTATAATATTCTTTAAAAAGTAGTCTAACTTATAACAACTATCTCAAAAAACTCGTAATAGACTAGTTACTTTCTTTTAGTTTTTGTTTAATTTTAAAAAAAGGAAATTTTAAATAGCCATTTCAAATTAAGATTAAGTGTTTATTCATAACCCAAATCCAGTGTTTTTGTCCATAGGGCCTGTAGAAATTAGGTATTATGGATTAGTTTACTTTTTAGGATTTTTGTTAACGTGGCTATACTTCAAAAAAAGTAGTTTGGGCAAAAGTCTTTTCAAAAAGGAAGAGCATGCAGATGATTTTTTACTTTACTCTCTAATTTCTTCAATTTTAACTGCAAGAATTTTTTACATCTTATTTTACAATCTAAACTCTTACTTAAGCAATCCAATAGAGATATTAAAATTCTGGCATGGCGGTATGTCAATACATGGTGGAATTTTAGGTGGAATTTTAGGAATTTACATCTTTTCAAGAAAATTCAAGTATAACTTCCTCAAACTTACTGATTTAGTAACTCTTCCTTTAGCATTAGGTTTAGTTTTTGGAAGAATTGCAAATTTCATTAACGCTGAATTATATGGAAGAATTACTTCGGTTAAATGGGCAGTTAAATTTCCTAATGCCGAAGGTTATAGACATCCTTCACAATTATATGAGTCCCTAAAAAATTTAATTATTTTTTCAGTTTTATTCTTCAAATCAAAAAAACCATTCAAAACAGGAGAATTAACTTCAATCTTCCTAATACTTTATTCTCTCCTAAGATTCTTCGTAGAATATGTAAGAGAACCAGAACTTTATTTCTTAGGATTAACAATGGGCCAATTCTTATCACTATCTACACTGATAATAGGTATTGTATTGTATCATAAAGTAAAACAAACCCTTTAAATATTCAAATATAAATTTTAGATTATGAAAAAAGCGTTGATCTTAGTATTAATTTTAGCAATATTAATTCTTCCAGCTTGTAAGCCTAAAGAGGAGGCTCCTGGAAAGATAACTATCCAAAAAGACATTGTACATGGAACAAGAACTTTCAAGGAAACCGGAGATGAAATGTGTCTTGAAAATGGAAAGCCCCTTGTTTTAGAGTTCTCAACAACATGGTGCCCACACTGCCAATGGATCAAAGATGCTTACCAAGAAGTTGTGAATGAATATTCAGATGACATATCTGCATATCAATGGGATATGGATGTAAAGGATGATGCATTAACAGAAGAAAAAGAATTAATAGTTCCTGCAGAATACTTTGAAATTTATGACTATTATAATCCAGAAGGCTCAGTTCCAACATTTGTATTTGGTTGTAAATACTTAAGAATTGGAAATGGTTATGAAGCTCAAGGAAATTTAGATGCTGAAAAACAAGAGTTTAGGGAAATCATTGAAGAGCTCATAGAATTAAACAAGGTGTAAAATGAAGGGGAAATATCTCCAAATATTATTGACTGTAATTCTTCCAATAATCATTATTCTTGGAACTACTTTGCAAGTTAGTACAGACTCTAATTTTTATGATAACCAGATTAATAATCTAGAAATAATCAACCCTAATTTTGTTACCATTGGTATTGCAGAAGATATTTCTCTGGAAGTATCAGATTTCTTAAAAGGCGATGGAGACTTAGATGAAAATCTTTTAGGCATAAAAGCGGCAGAACATATGGGAGATGTTAAAACTATCAGAGACATTACACTATATGTCGTTTTAATTCTCACATTAATCTTCCTAATAGGGACCATATTGTTAATTTATTCAAAAAATCAAGAGAGAATTATCAAAACACTATTCAACGGGAGTTTAGTTGTATTAATTTTTAACACATTAGTATTTATTCTGTCTAAAACTGCATTTAACAGTCTTTGGGAGAAGCTACACAGAGTCCTTTTCACAAATGATTTATGGATACTAAATCCTGCCACAGATCCATTGGTAGCAACATTCACCACCCAATTTTTTATAAATTTCATTGAAAGAATAATTATTATATCTTCAATAATTGCATTTGTTATCTTAATAATGATGTTATCTCAAAAATTATCAACTAGAAAAAAAGCAAAAATACATCATCTTGAAATTGACAAGCCAAAAGAATATCAATGGTAGTTAAAATTAATTTTAATAAAATCTAATTAAAGACAATGTTTATATATTTCTTAAATACAACTAAATTATGACAAATCACAAAGTTATAGTTTATTCAACTGAAGCATGCCCATGGTGTCACAAAGCTAAAGATTGGCTTAAAGAAAACAAAATAGAATTTACAGATCATGACGTAGGTAATGATTCTAAGGCAGCAGAAGAAATGATTTCTAAATCTGGTCAACGCGGAGTACCAGTAATTGACATTGATGGAAAAATTACAATTGGTTTTAATGAAGAAAAGTTAAAAGGATTACTTGAAATTAAGTAATTCAATTATTTTTTAATTCAGAAACATATTTAAATTAAATAAACATATAATTCTTATGGAAATAAAGGCGTTAGGGAAACACTTTATGATGGAACAGGTTCTTCTTGGGGAATTATAGAGGTGTAATCGGAGCCTGTTCCATAAAAATCATACCTCTCAGAAGATTTTAAAAACAATATTCATTATATTACATTATGACACCTATAGATAGTAGAATCTCATTCATGAAGAAAGCACATCCCATGAAAGACGTAGAGAATCTCCTAAACCCTCTTGTAAAGAAATGGTTTTTCTCTAAATTCAAAGCATTCTCCTTGCCTCAAACATACGGTGTATGTGAAATCCACAACAGAAATAATATTTTAATCTCTGCTCCAACTGGAGGGACAAAGACATTAACTGCTTTCCTAGGAATAATCAATGAACTAGTAAATTTATCCATGTCAGATTCATTAGAAGACAGAGTTTATGCAATTTACATTAGTCCATTAAAGGCATTGAACAATGATATTCACAAAAACTTAGAAGAGCCTCTAAATGAAATAACTAAATTGGCTAAAGAAGAAGGTATTGAATTAAATATAAAAATTGCAACAAGAACTGGAGATACAACACCTTACCAAAGACAAAAGATGTTGAAAAATCCTCCACACATCCTAATTACAACTCCCGAAAGTTTAGCATTAATGTTAGGAAGTATAAAATTCAAAGATTTAATGTTTGGAGTTAATTGGTGTATCATAGATGAAATACATGCAATTGCAGATAACAAAAGAGGAGTCCACTTAAGTCTAAGTCTTGAAAGATTAAACAAACAATCTCCAGATCTAAGTAGGATTGGGTTAAGTGCAACAGTTGAGCCCATAAAAGAAGTTGCAGCATTCTTAGTTGGTTCTGAAAGAAAATGTAAAATTGCAGATGCCAAAAATCTAAGGAAAAAATTAGATCTTAAGGTTATTTCTCCAGTTCCAGATTTAATTAATACTTCACAAGAAGATATGAATGAAAAACTTTACACTAAACTAGACGATTATATTCAAGATCATAAAACCACATTAATATTCACTAATACTCGTGCAGGTACTGAAAGAATAGTTCACCACCTAAGGGATAAATTTCCAAAAAACTACACAGAAAATATAGGTGCCCACCATGGTAGTTTAAGCAAAGAGTACAGGACTAAAATAGAATCTAATCTTAAAGAAGGTAAACTAAAGGCAGTGGTTTGCTCCACATCATTAGAATTGGGTATTGACATAGGATACATCGATTTAGTTATCTGTTTAGGTAGTCCAAAAGGAGTTGCAAGGTTCTTACAACGAGTTGGTCGTTCTGGACACAAAATGCACGAAACTATCAAAGGGAGATTAGTCGTAACCAACCGTGACGACTTAGTTGAATGCAGTGTTTTATTAAAAAATGCAGTTGAGGGAAAGATTGACGCAATAGATATTCCAAAAAATTGCTTAGATGTTCTTGCACAACAAATTCATGGTATTGCTTGTACAGATGTTTGCGACAAATGGGAGTTATTTGATTTAATAAAAAAATCTTATTGTTATTCTAACTTAAAGATCAGTGAATTTGAAGAAATTTTAGATTATTTGGCAGGTAACTTTGCACATCTAGAAGATAGATCAGTTTATGCAAAAATTTGGTATGATCCAGAAACAAATCAAATTGGGAAGAAAGGTAGGATGAGCAGAATAATTAACATGACTAACATTGGAACAATTCCAGATTCTACAGGTGTTAAAGTTAAAATCAAAGATGAAGTCATTGGAACAATTGATGAATCTTTTTTAGAAAAATTAAAGAGAGGCGATATTTTTGTTTTAGGTGGGGATACATATCAATTCAAATTCAGTCGTGGAACAGTTGCACAAGTTACTGCATGTTACGGTAGAAAACCAACAGTACCTTCTTGGTATTCTGAAATGTTACCTTTAAGCTTTGATTTAGCTTCAAGTATAGGTAAATTTAGAAGATATTTACAAGATTTATTCATCAATCATAAAAGCAAAGAAGATATTTTGAAATACATCAACGAATATCTCTACGTTGATGAAAACGCCGCTAAAGCTATTTATGAGTACTTTCAACAACAATTCCTCTATGCAGCAATACCTCATGATAAAAAAATCTTAATAGAAAATTACAATTCTGGAGACAAAGATAACAAAAGATATGTTATTTTCCATTCAATGTTCGGCCGAAGAGTAAATGATGTACTTTCAAGAGCAATAGGTTATGCCGCATCAAAAATACATCACAGGGATTTAGAGATTGGAATCAATGACAACGGTTTTTACTTAGCATGCCCACCAGGAAAAAACATCAATGTTTCACAAGCAATTGAATTGCTTAATCCAGAAAACTTTGAAGAAGTTATGAAACGTTCAATAGATAAAAGTGAAGTTCTAAAAAGAAGATTTAGACATTGTGCAGGTAGGGCTTTGATGATTTTAAGAAATTACAAAGGTCATAGAAAAGGGGTAGGTAGACAACAAGTTAGCAGTATGATTTTACTTAGTGCAGTTAGAAGAATTAGTGATGATTTCTGTATATTAAAAGAAGCACGAAGAGAAGTTCTTGAAGATTTAATGGATCAAGGCAATGCAAAAAACATCCTTGCACAAATAAAATCCAAAGATATTGAATTAGAAACAATCAGTACAAACCTACCGAGTCCATTTGCATTTAATTTAGTAACTCAAGGATTTACTGATATTCTTAGGGTTGAAGATAAAATTGAATTCATAAGAAGGATGCATCAAATGGTTTTAGCTAAAATAGGTAAGAAACATAAAATTGATCTATAAAAAAATAAATAATCACCTCTGATTATTATATGATTTAAATTATGCAACTAACAAAGTATTTTCTTGAACTTTGAATGTACAACTTCCACACATGCACTCGAATGATTCTGGCATACAGGACTCTTCGGTTGAATAAACCGCTTCACAACTATCGCATTTTGCTTCAAACATTTTTTACCCCCAAATAGATATACAATATATACTATATAGCATATATTTAAATCTTTCTCAAAAGTAAGTAAAATTTGAAAAAATCTAAATTTAGAAAATATTTATTGAGGTTTAGACTTGTAAAACCATTCGGAAGGTACTTCTTTAGTTAAATCTGATCTAATTTTTAAGCCAATAAAAGAAAAACCATATTTCTGATGATCTCGTCTACTCATAGGGGGTTTAATACCTTCGTGCTCAAATGATAATCTGATGCTTGAAGAAGGTATAACCGTCCCATTAGTCAAAGGTATTGGCTCATTAATTCTCAATGTTAAAGTTTCATAGAGTCCACAATAATAACTGGAGTCATCAATCTCTCCAGTTTCTAAAAGAATTTCTCCTACCAGTCCAGAAGGATTAAATGGGCGAGCAAGTGCAGATTCAGGAGGTTGATATAGGGGAATTAAACTATTTTCTGCCATATGTTTGTCCTCGAATCTGTAAGATAATGGCTTTTTAGGTTTTAAATATTCTATATTTCCCAATTCTAGAGGTATTTCTCCCACAACCAAAGCCTCATTAATATGGCCTACTAAACCCTCCACATCAAAAAATCTTAAATTTAATTGAAACATATATTAAAAATTAAATATCAATTTAAATAATTATCTAACTCTACCCTAGAAAACAACAAAGCTTATTAATCCAGCTTTTAAATGAATCAAAATGATGGGAATGAATCCGAGGGATCTTGCAAAAGCCATGAAAAAGATGGGCATTAAACAAGATGAAATCGAAGCAGAAGAAGTAATTATTAAATGTGCAGATAAGGACATTATAGTAAAAAACCCTCATGTAGTTAGAATAAATGCGATGGGACAAGATAGTCTTCAAATTTCTGGAGAAATCATAGAACAAGAAGCTCAAGCTCCAATTTCCGAAGAAGATATCAAAACAGTTGCATCTCAAGCAAATGTATCTGAAGAAGATGCAAAAAAAGCATTGGAAGAAAACAATGGCGATTTAGCTCAAGCTATTATGTCATTACAATAATTCTAAAATGAAAGCAACTGTACTAGAAGTAATCAAAGAAAATTCTGAAGTTAGAACTCTTAAACTAAATTTAGAACAAGAAATAACTTTTGAACCAGGTCAATTTATTACAATAATTTACAACATTGAAAACAAATTAGTAAGAAGGGCTTATTCAATCTCACATTGGGCAGAACAACCTACAAAAACTATAACTATCTCACTTAATCAAGCACCCAATGGAACAATTTCTCCAAAACTTTACAATGTTAAAGTTAACGATGTTCTTGAACTTGAAGGTGCATTCGGAGTTTTCAAACTTAACAAATCAAACAACCCTGCACTATTTCTTGCAGCAGGAACAGGAGTAACTCCATTAAACACAATGATTGAATCAGAAGAAAAAAGAGATTTAACTTTAATTTACAGCGTTAGGTCAGAAGATTTAATTTTATTTAATGAAACTTTAAACAAACAATCAAACTTAAAATTTATTCCAACAGTTACAGATAATATTCCTGAAAGTTGGACAGGAGAAACTGGCAGAATTAACAAAGAATTAATTGAAAATAACCTAAAAGAAAACACCGAAATATACATTTGTGGGATGCAAGAATTTGTAAGGGCCATGATAACTATTTTAGAATCTTTAAATGTTCAAAAAGAAAGAATACACACCGAGAGGTGGTAATCCTTAAATATCTCCATATCTTTCCAAATGACATGGAAAAATTAAACGAATTTAGCCAGAAGGCCAGCAAATATTTCCAAGCTGCAGACCATATGGTTAATGTAACTTATCCCGTAGTAAAAGATCCCAAAGTTTTACTTCTAGCAATTACACATTTAAACAATGCATTTGAAAATGCAATTTCTGCATTAATTTATTATGATTATCATTTCAAAAGAATTACTAACTTTCCAAACGAGTTTGGAGATAAATTAGATATTTTTAGACGATACACTTGCACAAAATATAATATTCCAAGAGAAACCGTTCAGACTATACTTGATGTAAAAAGTATATACCAAGATCACAAATCTTCGGAAATGGAGTTCAGAAGAAGGAATAATTTCGTAATTGCTTCGAAAAATTACAGATTAAGAACAATAAATAGCGAAAAGTTAAAAAGGTTCCTTGTATTAGCAAAACCCCTGCTAACAAAAGTTTTTGAGGTCAAAAAATTAAATGATAGAAGAATTAACTGAATCTGCTTTAGAAGAAATAAAGCGAGCAGATCATTCAATTTATGTTTCACTAAAATATACGCGTACAGTTGACATTATAAAAAATACAATTAAAAGACTTATTTCTGCAATGGACATTTCAATTATTCTTGGATTAGAGTATGCAAAGGAAAATAAAAAACTTCCAAACATACCGCAATCCGCACGTCAACGTGCAACAGAAATAGTAAGACTATATCCTCAAATGAAAAAAAGCATGGATTTCTATAATAGGCTAAAAAACATTGATCGTGCAGATTTTACAAAAAAAGAAGAATATAGAAAGAATGTAGCACTTATTGCTAAGGTCGGTTCTAAAAAAGTAGAAGTTGGTCAAGAAGAATTGAGAGATTTCTTCGACATTACAGTAGTATTCTCTAAGGCATTAGCTGAAATGACATTACAAAAGAAATTTTTCGACACAAAGAAAGTGTCTGTTGTACTTCCTATTAAAAAAATTAAAAAAATACCTGCACCTAAGAAAGTTGTTAAAACCACCAAATCTGGCAAAAAGGTTGTGAAAAAAGTTATCAAAAAAAGTTACAAACTTAACCCTCACGCAAAACATAGATTCTTCTAAACACATTTAAATCAAAAAAACAGGTAAAAATCATGAATAAACGAATCCTTGGGATTAGAATCATTGCAGTACTGGCAATAATAGTATCTGGAGTACTGGTTAATGCACATTACAAGGTAGAACCTTCTACACTCTGCGTAATTGGTGACAATTTTGACTGTGATATTGTTAATAAAAGTCCTTATTCAACTATTGACGGAATATTTTACTTTATTAATTCGGATTTAGGAATTAATTTTCCAGAATTATATTTCCCCCTACCTGTATCAGCCATATCTATTTTAATGTTTGGAGCAATAATCTTGCTAACAATCAAACCAAAAATTAAAGTTCTAAAAACACTTATGGTCTTAAGTATCTTATTTTCCTTGTACTTAATCTACATAGAAGCATTTATATTATTAGCATATTGTATTTATTGTATTATCTTGGACATACTAATAATCCTTGAAACTATTTTAATCTGGGGAATAAAAGAATGAAGAAAATATTAGCTATCCTTGAAACTATTTTAATCTGGGGAATAAAAGAATGAAGAAAATATTAGCTATTTTGATTTCACTAACACTCTTACTAATTGCTTGTGCACCTAAAGATGAATCTTCTAAATATTCTCAAGAAGAACTAGATAATTTAGCCCAATGTCTTACAGAAAATGATGTTGTTATGTATGGTGCTTTTTGGTGTCCACATTGTATTAATTCTAAAAAGAACTTTGGATCTGCAGTAGGTTATCTAAATTATGTAGAATGCGATTCTAAATGCAAACCTGATGAGAATGGTAAGATTCTTTCAGCTTGTAAAGGTCATGAAGGTCAACCAGAACTATGTCTTGAAAGGGACATTAAAGGATATGATACCTGGATATTTGCAGATGGAACACGTGCTACGGGTGAACCTGCCCTAGAACTCCTAGACTCAAGGTCTAAGTGTAATGTCCTTCCACAAGCAGAATAATTCTTTAAATAGGTAGTTAAACTTATATATTACAGGACTATACAAAAATCAGTAGTAACTATCAAAATGACTTCAAATACAGTGAGAAGATTTGACAATAGTGGACTTTTTGGACCTAGTTTTAATGATGTAGATTTGTGTTTATCTTATGATATTACTCAAAAGAATGTTTATGGTAGGGGGATAGACCATAATAAACTGGATGAATTAACAACAGCAGTAAGATTAGCAGAAAAAAGATTAATTGAAGAAACAAAAGGTAAAATATTGGAAACTGCTGAAATTGTAACAGTAAGATTAATTGAGGGGTTTTATGAACAAGTTCATGATGGTGTTTATTCTTCGGGTAACGAACATAGGCTTAATGTAGGACTAACTAGGGGAATAGAATTTGACCTAACTTGGACCATGCAAGATTTTTTAAATCGTTCAAAAAAATTTATTGAAGAAATAGGGATTCAGGTATCGGACGAGTTAACCCACAAATTACCCATTGGTGCAAGTAGAAATTTAGATCATTACCTTAGAAATTATTTGGGTTCAAAAAAATAAAATGACTAAACTTAACTTATTTAGTCCCGAGATTAGAGATTCCGGAATAATTTTGGCTTACGATATTACAAATAATTCTCAGAAAGCAGATTTTGAGAAATTTGGTTCTATATTAGAATCAACAGATCTCTCTGAAAAAGCATTAAGAGACGAGAAAGGTTATGGATTTATAGCAATTAATCAACAACACATCCAAGTTAGAAAAAATGATGAAGGATTTTATGACATTAACAGACTAAGATTACCAGAAAATAGACATTGGTATGGCATTGGAATAAAAAATTGTAGGCAGTTTAAAGAAGATTGGACCGAATCAAATTTTTTAGATTTTGCATCAGGCATAGTTGAAAGAATAGACTTGCCCATTTTTGATTGGAGATCAAGTCAATCATTAGAATCAAGATTTAAAAAAACTATAGATGAATTCCAAGCTAAGTTTAAAGTAACAGCATAAGCATTATAAATCAGTTTTATATTCTAAATACATGTTCTTTCATGACAAATCAGTAAAAGAGACTTTAGATTTAACCGCAACCCATGAATATGGCTTAACCAATGAAGAAGCAGCTAGAAGAACGGCAGAATATGGCCCTAATGAACTAGTTAAGGAAAAAAGAGATGGCCCATTAAAAATATTCATAAGACAATTTCATGACGCACTTATTTACATTCTAATTATAGCTACAATTGTTTCTTTTATGGTCGGGGAAAGAGTTGATGCATACATTATTTTAATTATTTTAATTTTCAACGCAGTATTTGGATTCATCCAAGAATACAAGGCAGAAAAAGCAATAGATCTACTAAAAAAACTTACAACTCTTAAAACAAAAGTTATTAGAGATAATAAACAAGTTGAAATTTCTTCAAGTAAAATTGTACCTGGAGATATTATAGTTCTAGAATCAGGAGATAAAGTTCCTGCAGACTTAAGATTAATAGAAGTTAATAACTTACAAACAGACGAAGCTTCATTAACTGGAGAAAGTAATCCTATAACAAAAACAATTAATTCTCTTGTAAGATCAACACCCTTAGCAGAAAGAAAAAACATGTTATTTTCTGGAACAGGTATTGTACGTGGAAATGGCAAGGCGGTTGTTGTTTCAACAGGAATGAGAACTGAAATTGGTAAAATTGCAGACATGGTTCAAAAAGCAGAAAAGTCCGAAACACCTTTACAAAAGAAACTAAAAGAATTTGGTAAATTTCTAGGGTATATTACCATTCTAATTTCGGTCCTAGTATTCATCATAGGCGTAATCAGGGGGATGGATTTAATTGAAATCTTCTTAACTGCAGTTGCATTAGCTGTGGCAGCCGTACCAGAAGGATTACCTGCAATTGTAACTATCTGTTTAGCATTGGGCGTACAAAGGATGGTTAAGAGAAATGCTCTAATCAGACGTCTTGCCTCAATTGAAACTTTAGGTTGTATCACTGTTATTTGTTCCGATAAAACCGGAACTATGACTAAAAACGAAATGACTGTAACAAAATGTTTTACTAATCATAAATTCTTCAATGTAACTGGTAAAGGTTACAATGATTTAGGTGAATTCACAGATAAAGATAATAAAAATGTAGATCCTGTTAAAGAATTTCCTCAAATGTTAGAAGTTGCAGCTACATGTAACAATGCTTCAGAAGAATCAGGAGATCCAACAGAAAGAGCATTATTATTTGCAGCATTAAAAGGTCATGCAAAAATACTAAAGAGAAAAGGAGAAATTCCTTTTGATTCTGATACAAAGTTCATGGCTACATTACACAATGGTTTTGATTATTACAAAGGCGCACCAGAAATAATTTTAGAAATGTGTAACAACATAGTTTTAGATAACAAAAAAAGAAGAATTCTACCTAAAGATAGAGAAAGAATCCTTGAAGCAAATCACGAACTTGCTTCTTCAGCATTAAGAGTTCTAGCAATGGCTGTAAAAATTGGAAAAGAAATGTATTTCCTTGGACTAATGGGTATGATTGACCCGCCAAAAGAAGGCGTCAAGGAATCTTTAGAGATTTGTGAAACTGCAGGAATTAGGCCTGTAATGATTACGGGGGACCACCCTACAACTGCACAAGCAGTAGCACATCAAATTGGGATGGATGGATCTGCAATTACGGGAACCGAACTTGAACAGATGGATGATGAAGAACTAAAAGAAAAAGTAATTAATCATTCAATTTATGCACGTGTAACTTCTGCACAAAAAGTTAGAATTCTAAAAGCATTACAATCTAGAAATGAAATTGTAGCAATGACTGGAGACGGCATCAATGATGCTCCAGCAATTAAGTCTTCAGATGTAGGTGTAGCAATGTCAATAAAGGGAACAGATATTGCAAGAGATGCATCTGACATGGTACTGACCGATGATCATTTTTCTTCAATCGTTAATTCAATAGAAGAAGGAAGGATAATCTATGATAACATTAAGAAATTTGTAAGATATTTACTTGCTGCAAATATGGCAGAAATAGGCGTTATACTTGTAGCAATGCTTGCAGGTATGCCACTTCCACTACTACCATTACAAATATTATGGATTAATTTAATGACTGACTCATGGCCAGCATTAGCCTTAGGTGTAGATCCTCCTGCAAAAGGAATCATGAATAGGAAACCTCGTAAAACAGATGAGAACATCATGGGAGATTTAAAGTCATTCATCCTTCTCGTAGGACTTATAGGTACAATTGTAACATTAGGAATGTTTACATGGGCAAATAACAAATATGAACTTGAAAATGCAAGAACATTAGCACTAACCACTTTAATGGCATATGAAATGTTTGTTGTATATTCCGTTAAAAATCCAAAGCCATTTACAAATGTGTTTGACAATAAATGGTTAAACTTAGCTGTATTATTTTCAATAACATTACAATTAATAGTAATTTACTCGCCGCTTAATACACTATTTGGACTAGTTCCATTATTACCTATTGAATGGGCATTAGTGGCAATAACTGGATTCATAGGGTTCTTAACAATCGAGTTATTCAAGTACTTTCAATACAAAAAAGGTGAAAATATAGAATGAAAATAATATCTTGGAATGTAAATGGTATTAGGGCTGCTATCAAAAAAGGATTTCTTGACTTTGTTAAGAAGGAAAATCCTGATGTAATCTGTTTACAAGAAACTAAAGCCCATCCTGATCAAGTAGATGCAATCCTACATGACTATGAACACCATTATTGGCATTCTGCCCAAAGAAAAGGCTATTCTGGAACTGCAATTTTTTCTAAAGTAGAACCTATATCTGTATTATACGGTGATGGTCCAATGGAAGATGATGAAGGAAGAGTAATAAGTTTAGAATTCAAAGATTATTACGTTGTTACAGTTTATACTCCTAACTCAAAAAGAGAATTAGAAAGATTAGATTATAGGCAAGAATGGGATGCCAATTTCCTTAAATTCCTTAAAAATTTAGAAAAGAAAAAACCTGTAGTACTTTGCGGAGACCTTAATGTTGCTCACAAAGAAATTGACTTAGCAAGACCCAAAACAAACACACAAAGTGCAGGATTTACCCCTGAAGAAAGAAAAGGTTTTGAAAACTTACTTAATGCAGGATTCATAGATACATTCAGAGAATTTAACAAAGAACCAGAGAATTATACTTGGTGGAGCTATATGTTCAAATCTCGCGATAGAAATGTTGGATGGCGTATAGATTACTTCTGTATTTCAAAAATACTAAGAAAAAAACTAAAAAAAGCATTCATTTTACCCAAGGTAATGGGCAGCGACCATTGTCCAGTTGGAATTGAAATAAAATGACAAGATATTCTAGACAAGAAACATACTTAGGAAAAACTAACCAAAAGAAGTTACAAAAATCTACTGTAGCAGTGATAGGTGTAGGTGCAATAGGCACACAAACAGCCAATTTACTTGCAAGAGCAGGCATTAATTTAATTTTAATAGATAGAGACACCATTGAACTAAATAATCTCCAAAGACAAACAATATTCGATGAACAAGACATTAACAAACCAAAAACAAAACAAGCAAGTTTACATCTTAAAAAAATAAATTCTAAAATAAAAATAACTACTTACAATAAGGATCTAAACAATGAAAATATAACAAAACTAATACCTAAAACTACTAATTTAATACTAGATTGCACAGATAATCTAGAAACTAGATTCTTAATTAATGATTATTCTCTAAAAAATAACATTCCTTGGATTTATGCAGCAGGAATTAAAGAAAAAGCAGCCTTAATGAACATAGTTCCTAAAAAAACTCCTTGTTTTCAATGCATTTTCAAACAACCGACTCAATTAGAAACATGCCAAACTTCGGGAGTATTGAACTCAACTACTTCCCTAATTTCATCATTGCAAGTTTCAGAAGCAATTAAAATTTTAACAAATAAAAACTATTCAAAAGAATTAATAAATTTTAACCTTAAAACAAATTCATTTGATAAATTCAAAATAAAGAAAAGAAAAGAATGTCAAGCGTGTAATAAACATTACATTTTCTTAAACACTATTAATCCCCAAGGAATATTAAAATTCTGTTCAACTGGGAATTATCAAATTCTTCTAAAAAATGTAAATTTATCCCAATTAAAGAAAAATTTGGCCAAAATTGATAAAATTGAAGACTTCAAAGACTGTATAAAATTCAAAAATATGCTCATTTTCAAGGATAGATGCTTAATTAAAGCAAAATCCGAATCTCAAGCTAAATCTTTGATTTCTAAGTATATTGGAAATTAGTTACCACTATTAAATAACTAAAAGAGATATATTTATATACTATAATATAGTCTTTGTACATACAATGACAACTATTGAAGATAATTTAAGAACCTCATTTAGAATGGTGAGAGAAGACGTAATTAGGATCCAAAGAAAAATCCTTAATATGGAGCAAAGAGAAGCTCAAATTGTTAGAATTCTAAAAAGAATAGATACCAACGATCATGATTTATCAAGTAAATTAAAGAAAATTGAATCATTATTAAAAAAGTCAACTGTTAAGAAAGTAACAAAGACAACTAAAAAAAGAACAACTTTTATTGCACCTAAAAAAGGTAAGAGTTTCCATAAAACAAACTGTCCTTTTGCAAAAAATATTAAACCTAAAAACAGTATTAAGTTTAAATCTAAGAATGTGGCATTAAATGCAGGTTTCAAACCTTGTAAATGTGTAAGTAACTAAATTAAAGTTACTTCAATTCTTTCTTTTCCAGAACCAATATTCTTTCTTTTTAATTTAACTTTTCCAATTTCTTTAGTATTCTTAACATGAGTTCCGCCACAAGGCATATTCATTTCCTTGCAAATCCACAATCTTAATTTTGTATCAGTTTCATCATTCTCAATAGTAACTTCATTTTCTTCTAAAATAAATAAATTTATTTTTTCTTCAAGTTCCATTAAATGTTCACTAATAGATCCTTCAAATATGTAATCTAGTCTAGCTTTATCCACAGAAACATTTGAACCAATGCATTCTAATTTTCCCAATTTTTCTTCAACAAAATAAGAAACAATATGGGTAGCAGAATGCAAATTCCTTATTTTTCTCCTTCTTTCTTCATTAATAACCACTTCAACCTCATCCCCAATATTGAAATTGGGCACATTATCTAGTAAATATGAAATATTCTCTTTATCTTCCTCAACTGCTTCAACTACATTAATTCCTCCAATTGTTCCAAAATCAGAAGCTTGTCCGCCAGAAAAAGCATAAAAAATTGTTTGATCCAACTTAATTTTACTTTCTTCGATAGAAGTAACTACTGAAGTACATTTTGTTAAATATGGATCGTCCCAATATAATTTTTTCATTTTAAGCAGCCTCAATTAAATCTATTACATCATTTGCAGTATAATCTCCAAACCTATACATTAACGTTTCTACAAAACTAGTATCCTTGCCAGATGTAATAAGTGCAGGTTCAACATATCCATCTTTCCTAATTGAAGGAAATCCTGCTAAAGAGATTAATGCATTACAGATACATTTTCTTTTATCTAGTTCAGTTTCAATACCACCCTTACCAATATAAATTTTTCTTGGTTCAGAAGCACACCTAGATTTAACACTCTCCTCTTGTTCAAAGAATTCTAAAAGATAACCTTTATCACATATACGTTCCCTTCCAGTATAAATTCCATTTTCTGAAAGACTACCCTCTAGAGATAAGACTTGGAATGGAAATCCTGTAGGTGATGCTCTTGGATCTGCAAAAACTTCTGCATCATTAAGAATTGCTTCACGTATTCTCAATTTATGTTCTAGTTCAATTCCAGATTCTCTAGAAAACGCAAAGGGTGTTCCAATTTGTACTCCTGCCGCACCCTCAGTAAAAGCTTCAAATAATTTATTAGCATATCCTCCTGCAAACCAAAATGGTTGAGGGTTATCCCTACGGCTAAGAATTTGATGAACCATTTTCATATTAATCTTATCTTTCTCACCATAATCAGGCTCCCCAAATTCATTCAGTTCTCCTTTAATTCTTGGAGGAGCATTATGTCCTCCTGCAGTAGGATTTTCAAAGACATAACCATCCGCATTAGGAAGTCCCCTCATACTTGTTTGAGTAGTAATTATTCCGATAAAATCGGGCCTTCTAACTTCAATACATTTACCCATAACTTCCGAAGGATTAAATTGAAGATTGTAATCAGTTCCACTAGTCACAGGAAATGGCATTGAAACAAGATCGCCATTTACCAATACATCTAGCGCATCAGGAACAGGTTTAGGAATTCCTGCACCAATTAAAACTGCATCAACATCTGCCAACATTGCACCGTACAAACTTTGAGGCATCATATGTTGCACCTTGTAAAGTAAATTAATTCCCACTAAGCCATTATGATTTTCTTTTGCAAGATGAACTTCTACAAAATTAGCTAAAATAATTAGTTCTTCTAAATGCCTGTTATTTAATATTAAATTTTTACTATCTTGTTTAAGTTTGGGAAATGGTGTAGGTTTGTAATTCTTGTCAGGATTTTTTCCACCTTCAATAAAATATTTATTTAATACTTCTTCTGCAATTCTATCAACAGGGAATTTAGATATGGCTTTTCGCATTTTGCCATCTTTGTCACCATCTTGGAGTCTACGAGCCAAGATAACTTCAATACCTGTTCCTGAAACAACACCTAACTGTCCTCGTTTAGAAACAGTTCTCGCTAATTCCCAGTTAGAAACTGCTACGCCCATGCCACCTTGAATAATATGTGGTAATCCTCCATGGGGCAAGATAATTCTTTCCAGAGACATTATTAAAAAATAAAATGGATAATATTTAAGGTATCTGTTTATATTTATAAATTAAATCATATATTTTTGATTAAACCCTTCAAATTGAACTTGCAATTTTATCAATCTCTTTAAAATCAGATATAATTCTAAAGGGTTTGCCCTTTTCCAATCTTTCAATTTCGTGCATACCGAAGTCTACACCTATAGATCTTATGCCTATCTCATTAGCTTCTAAAATATCTCCCAAAGTATCTGTAATAAAAACACATTCATCACAAGATAAATTATTTTCATCTAAGATCATTTTAAGTTTAACAACCTTGGATTTAGCAGTTTCCATTCCAAAAACACCATTAAATAAATTAGTTATATCATTATTATCTAAATAAAGATTTAATGTTTCTTCATTATTAGAACTAACAATAAACAATTTAAAATTATTACTCAAATTAATTAATTCTTCTTTAATATCTTTCTCTATAATTAAATTTTCAAAAAGTTTAAGCTGCAACTCAAAAAATCTTTTCATATTAGCAGGAGTTATACTCTTATGATTATACAAATTACCATTAAAATAATCTTTATACTCCTCAAAGGTTAAACCTGGATCAATCTTGTTATTAATACTATAAGCTAACTTTGGAGTATCATGAATCACTCCATCAAAATCAAATATTACTGCATTAATCATAAACAAAAATTAAAATAACTCATTATAAAGATTTCTTAATAACGATCAAACCTTTACCAATTCCAATCTCTTTCCATTCAAGTTCAGAATGTTTATTCAAGACTTCAAATAAACTAGTTATTTTCTCACCATGGGAAATAGTATTATCTACAAATATCAAAAAATCATCTTCTAATTTACCCAATATTTTCTCTAAATATGCCCCATATTCATGCTTAGCTGCATCAATTAATACAACATTAAACTTCTTATCTAAAGCAGGAATAACCTCTAAAGCATCACCTAAAACAACCTCAACACTAGTGCCTTCCAAGTTTTTCTTGGCATTTTCAACAGAATCTGCATTAATTTCAATAGTTAAAACATCATTAGAAATTTTTGAAAGCCATAACGAAGAATATCCATTAAAAGTACCTATTTCCAATATCTTAACATTATCAAAAAATACACTATTAACTATCAATTCAATAGTCTCTCTAGGAATATTTAATCTCGTCCTAATTGATTCAAGTTCTTCTATTTTCTTGTCAATTTCCACAAAATATTCACTAAAAACGGCTATTTAAATCAACCCATAGCCCGCGTAATAGATATTAAAACCAATAGGTTTATTAATCAAATCCTAATCAATCCACTATGATTAACAACCCAAATAGAGACACAGTAAGATTGTCTGGTAGTTAATACTTTATTCTAGTTTTAGGAGTTTAATTTTATGCAAAATGTAAAAGATTTCAAATGGAGGAAGAATATAAGCGTCAACGATTTAGTTAACGACTTAGGTAACGTGGGTTTTCAAAGTATAGAACTAAAGAAAGCAGTTGACACAGTCATTAGAATGAAAAAGAATGGGGCTAAAATATTCTTAACATTTACATCTAATATGGTAACTTCCGGACTAAGGGGTTTCTTTGCACAACTAATCAAACTAGGCATTCCAGATATCATTGTAACAACTGTAGGTGGCCTTGAAGAAGACATTATGAAAGCAAGTGGTGAAAAGTTCTCAATTGGAGATTTCTCATCAGACGATATAGAACTACATGAAAAAGGGATCAATAGAATAGGAAATTTACATATTAGAAATGAATCCTATATGAAATTTGAAGATACTGTAGGTTCAATGTTAAAAGAGATTTACAAAAAAGAAAAAAGATGGGCTGTTTCAGATATGTTAAGAGAATTTGGACTTATGTTAGACGATGAAGATTCAATTTTATTCCAAGCGGCTAAAAACAACGTACCTATTTTCTGTCCATCAATTACAGACGGTTCAATGGGGTTCCAGCTATATATGTTCCAAGACAATAACAAAGATTTCATTGTAGATGTTGTTAAAGATTTTTCAAACATCTTATTTTCAGTAAGTCAAGATGATAAAAAAGGATTAATCTCTCTAGGCGGAAGTATTTCAAAACATCATGCAATCTTAGCAGGATTACTTAACGGTGGAATGGATTACGCAGTTTACATGACTACGGCAAGTCACACTTCTGGAAGCATGAGTGGTGCAACTACTAAAGAAGCCAAAAGCTGGGGAAAAGTAAAAGATGATTCCGACGTTGTAACTGTTATTGGAGATGTTACAATTAATTTTCCATTAATGATGTGTAGTGTATTAGAACAACTATCCAATGAAGGAATAATCAAAGAATGAAAGCTAAATTCATATTAAGCAAAAATATTGTAAAAAAACAGTTAGCTAAATGTTATGAGTTAGCAGATGAAGTTTCTTACAGTGCTAAAACTAATTATGAAGTTTCTAAAATTTTAGAAGATACTAATTGCTCATTTAGTGTACATTCCCAAGAAGGAGTTAATCAAATAAAAAACAAAGATAAAATTTGGTTCTTTGCACAAGGTTGGAATAAAGAAGAAATTGAAAACTTATACCATCAAGGAATTAATTCGTTCGTAGTAGACAATAAAGAAGATTTAAATTTATTATTAGATTCTAATAAAAAAATTAACTTACTCCTTAGAATGAGACTTAAAGAAAGCACAGTACACACAGGTAAACACTTCGTTTTCGGCTTTTTCTCAAAAGACATCAATAATTTAATTCCAAAATTAAGAAATAATGAAAACATTCTCAAATTAGGAGTGCACTTCCATAGAAAAACACAAAATGTTAGTGAATGGTCATTAATTAGTGAATTAGAAGATAGTTTAGATAAAAATACTCTCAAAGACTTAGATTATGTAAACATTGGTGGAGGAATTCCCAGTATTTACAAAAATTACAGAGTAGAAGCATTAGATTCATTATTAATTAAAATCAAAGAATTAAAAGAATGGTTGAATAATCAAGGAGTTAAAGTTATTATTGAACCTGGAAGATTTATTGCTGCACCTTCAATTAAATTAGTTACAGAAATTATAAACATTTACAATAACAACATCATATTAAATGCATCAGTATATAATTCTGCAATGGACACATTTATTGCACATATTAGATTATTAGTTGAAAACGAGCAAGATAAAGGAACTCCATATGTTTTGAAAGGTTCAACTCCAGATTCAATGGATATTTACAGATATAGAGTATTTCTAAAAGAAACTCCTAAAGTTGGAGATCAAATAACATTCTTAAACGCTGGAGCTTACAATTTTAGTACTGACTTTTGCAACTTGCCTAAGCTAGAAACGGAGATAACAGAATGAACTGGATGAACTTGCCTGAAGAGTATTGTACAGATAGTTCTAAATTTGCAATACTTCCAATAGAATACGAAGGAGCAGTAACATATGGTAAGGGTGCTTCTAATGGACCTAAAGAGATAATTAAAGCTTCTAAACATTTAGAATATTACGAAGATCAATTTGAAAATGAACCATTTGTACAAGGAATAAAATTATTAGAATCTCTTCAACCAAAAAACGAAGAAGAAATGTTTGAACAAATCTCTAATTCTATTAAGGAAAACAAAGATAAATTCATCATAAGTCTTGGTGGAGACCATTCAATTACAATAGGAACAATAAAAGAATTGGAAAAAGATCAAGATTTTTCTGTAATTGTTTTGGATGCACATAGCGATTTTAGAGATTCATGGAACAACTCAAAAAATAACCATGCATGCATTTCAAAGAGAGTATCTGAAAAACATGACGTCGCACTTCTAGGAATAAGGGCTCAAGATATCGAAGAACATAAAGAAATTAAGAATTCAAATAATGTACATCAAATTAAAGCATACGACTTAACAATGGATAAAATTAAAGAACTTCTTCCAAAATTAAAAGATAAAGTTTACATTTCAATAGATATTGATGTTTTTGATCCTTCATTTATCAGAAATACTGGAACTCCTGAACCAGGAGGTTTAGATTGGAACACAGTAATAGATATATTAAAATTAATTTTCAAAGAAAAAGAAGTTATTGGATCGGATATTGTAGAGTTTGCACCAGAAGAAAACTTCAGAGCAGAAGCATATGCTTTAGCAAGATTAGTCTACAAAATCATAGCGCTTGAGATTCTTTAATTGTCCATCCTTCTAAAATATCTGCAACAACGGGTAAAATTCTATGGTGGGCAGTCGCAATTCTTCCACCTTCCCTAATTAACCAAGGTCGACAACCCTTTAATTCCAGGAGATCGTCTATTGTTCTTATCGACCCATAAAGATTATGCTCATCCATACCCTGAGCCATAAGGCTTTCCACCATTACAGTTTTATTGCCAGTTATTTCCAAAATATTATCTTGATAAGGCACATCTCGTTTCAAAAAACCCACAAAGTTATACCAATTCGTACCTTTTGAATTACCATCTCGAAATACCCGTTTACCATTCATAATTCTATAACTCTGAGGTAGTTTGCCTTCCTCAACAGGTACTTCTACTTTGAATCTTTCATGAATTAGCCAGGAGGGTAAATCTGGAGTTTCTTTCAGGCAATAATTTTCGCCAGTAGTTGTCACTAAGGTATATATTCTTGGTTTCATTTAGAACAAAAAACATCAACCCCAACTAGTTTATATAAATTAATATTCTAAAGAACCTACATCAGCAAAAAATCAATAAGTTTATAACAATTCCAAAACAAATTAAACAAATGAGCAAAATCAAAGTTTACCTAGAAAGGGACGAAAAAACATTAGAAATTGAAAGTAGTGGAATCAAAACAATTAGTGATCTACTCAAAAAATTAGAAATAAACCCTATAACTGTAGTTGTTACAAAAAACAATGAAGTTTCAATAGAACAAACAGAAATCTCTTCTAAAGATATAATTAAAATAATCTCAGTAGTTTCAGGTGGATAAATGTCAATTGTTTACATAGATCAATCCAAAAAAGAATATACTAAGGCCCAATTCATCAGATACTTCGAAGCAAAGGCTCAAAGAACCATTAGGAAGTATAATATGCTTGAAAAGGGAGACAAAATTCTTGTTGCCATGTCAGGAGGAAAAGATTCTGTAGCAACAGCACATATTTTCAATAAGATTCTATCAAAAAGAGGAGAAAAACTTCAAGCACTTTTAATTGATGAAGGAATTCCCGGTTACAGAGATTTAACAATCAAAGATGCAAAAAAATTCTGTAAAGACGAAAATATAGAATTAACGATTGTTTCAACCAAAAAAGAATTCAAGTTTGGTTTAATGGATGCTCTAAAAAAATTAAAAGATAATCCTTGTACAATCTGCGGAACAATGAGGCGTTATTTACTCAACAAATATGCTCAAAAATTAAAAGCTACAAAAGTTGCAACGGGACATAACTTAGATGATGAAGCTCAAACAGTCTTAATGAATCAATACAAGGGAAACGTTTCATTATCTTCCAAATTAGGACCAATTACCGGAATAGTTGAACATGAAAAATTCATTAAAAGAATCAAACCTTTATATTTCTTAACTGAAAAAGAAGTCACAATCTACACAACGCTAAAGGGATTTCAAGTTAATTTTATCGAATGTCCTAATGCCAAAGATAATTTTAGATCTACAATTAGAGATCAATTAAACGATTTAGAGCATAGATTTGCCGGAACAAAAAACGGACTAATCAACTCATTCATAGAACAACTACCTAAACTAAGAAAAACTAAGTTAAATGCAATTCTTAATTGTAAATCTTGTTCAGAACCTTCCACAAAAGACATTTGTACGATGTGTATCATTCTAAAAAAGTATGATAGTAAGGTTTAAAAATAGATATTCTAGGCTATATTTATGGAAAGAATAAAGGGTCCATTAAGGCCAGAAAACCCAGGAATAGGATATCTTCTAAAGAGGTCTGCATATGAATTTTTACCCAAATTAGTGAAAAGGGGATCAGTTGCAACTCAAAAAAAACCCGATCAGAGAGTAGGTACTGGCAATTTGGAAAGAAGGGCATTTAATTTATCTGCTTGTTTAGAGCTTTTACCTGGGGCAGCATTACTATATCAAGGATTTAGCGACCAATCCATAGAATCAATTTCTGCAGGAACGTACCTATTCATTAGCGGATTAACAAGAAGCTTAACTGAAATATCTAGGGACGACATAGATAAAGACCATTTTATTAAAAGAAGTAATTTTGAAGAAAGAAGGTTGGGAACTATTGGATTAGAAGCATTAGGAACCGTAACAGGAATAGTTCTAGATGAAATAGATGATTATAAATCTAAAAGAGAATTTCTACCATGACCGATCCAGATTACTATAATGAAATTGCACCTTCTTACAATAATTTACATGGCGAAGAACAAATAAAGAAGGCAAAGATTATTCTAGAAGAAATTTTAAAACACAAAACAAAAGGTATTCTATTAGATATTGGTGGAGGAACAGGAATTTCCACAGAAATATTCATGGAAAATTTTGATTGTATCTTACTAGACCCATCAGAAAAACTATTAGAACTGGGAAATCCCAGTATTGAAAAGATATTGGCAGAAGCAGAAGAACTACCTTTTGCAGACAGTAAATTCGATGTAATTATCTCTTTAACTGCATTACATCATGCAGACATAAAACAGGCAATTAAGGAAATAAAGAGGGTTTCAAAAGAAGATACCAAAATTGCAATTTCATTCTTGAAAAAATCAAGCAAATTAGAAGAATTCAGAACAATATTCAAAGAAAATTTCAAATCAAGAGAAATAGAAGAAGATAAAGATATAATTTTCTTTAATTTTTAGATAAAAACTTTTAAATAATGAAAAATACAACTCTAAATAAGTGATATTAATCTTCTAAAACATCGTTTTCATCCAAATCGATTTTTTGGTTATTGTACCTAAAATACATAATTCGTTCGGAAGGCATAACCAATACAAAGAAAATTAATATTTAAGAACGACCAATATATAATATATTCAAAATGACTAAACCAAAAGTAGAGGACATTGACTTCAAATACAACTTAGGAGTGTATTTTAGCTTTTTGAAGAACTATAAGGGAATGGTTTTACTTTTACTCTTTTTTGTTTTACTTGGCGAAATTAGTCAAGCATTAGACAAACTATTGTTCAAATTAATAATAGACAAGGGGGAATTATTTGTTAAAAATTCATTAGACTTGAACACATTCACGACGCTCTTAGTCGGTGCAGGAGTAGCATATATATTAATAATCGTAATTAGATCCATTGTTGATTGGTGGAAACATTATTTCCTCGCAAAATTAGATGCAAATCTTATCAAAGATTTAAAAGAGAAATATTTTAGTCATGTTATAGGATTGTCTCATAACTTTCACTCATCTCACAAAACAGGCTCTTTAATTGCAAGAATTACAAGAGGTGGCAGAGCAATAGAAAGTATGACAGATATAATTGTATTTAATTTCTTGCCGCTCTTCTTCCAAGTATTTATTGTAACGGGATTATTATTGTCGATTAGTTGGATTCCTGCATTGATTATGCTTGTAACAATGGTGATTTTCATTAGTTACAGCGTATTTTTACAAAAATTGCAAAAAAGAGCAAATGTGGAAAAGAATGATCAAGAAGACTTGGAAAAAGGAACTATTTCAGATATATTAACTAATATTGATTCAATTAAATATTTTGGAAAAGAAAAACTAATCGAAAAAAAATATGCCTCAATTGCTAAAGAAACAAAGAAAAAAGAAATAACTTTATGGAATTTCTACAATTGGCTTTCTGCAGGGCAAAGTTTTATCATAGGTATTGGACTATTTGGGGCATTATTGTTCCCGCTATTAGATTTTCTAAATGGAGATATAAGTATTGGAAGTTTAACATTCATTTACTTAATTTATGCAAATTTAAGGGGACCCGTATTCTCCTTTGTACATGGACTTAGAAATTACTACAGAGTCATGGCAGATTTCGAATCTTTATTCTATTATGGAAAAATAACAAATGAAATCAAGGATAAAAGTAATGCAAAAAACATAGACATTAAACATGGAACAATTGAATTTGAAAATATTGATTTTAAATATCATAAAAGGAGAATATTCAAAGATTTCAGTTTAAGTGTAAAGAAAAATCAAAAAATTGCATTAGTTGGTCATTCTGGATGCGGAAAATCAACATTAATAAAGTTATTATACAGATTGTATGATATTGAAAAAGGAAGAATACTAATAGATGGTAAAGACATCAGAGATATTAAACAAGAATCATTGAGATCAGAACTTAGCATAGTTCCACAAGAATGTGTTTTATTTGATGATACTATTTACAATAATATCAAGTTCTCGAATCCTAAAGCAACAGATAAAGAAATTAAAAGAGCAATAAAATTCGCACAACTAGATAAGATAATAAGAATATTACCTGAAAAAGAAAAAACTATTGTTGGTGAAAGAGGAGTAAAACTTTCTGGTGGAGAAAAACAAAGAGTATCCATTGCAAGAGCAGTATTGGCTAATAAGAAAATATTAGTCTTAGACGAAGCTACATCCTCGCTAGACTCCGAAACAGAATATGAAATACAAAAAGACCTTCAAAAATTAATGAAGAACAGGACAAGCATAATCATTGCTCACAGACTATCTACTATCATGCACTCAGATAAAATTGTAGTAATGCAAAGGGGCAAAATTGTTGAAATTGGAACTCACAGAACACTCCTAAAGAAAAAAGGGCATTATTTCAAATTATGGAATCTTCAAAAAGGTGGATACATTAAATAAATTATTTAGACAAAAATCTTGAAAGTTTATTCAACACATTTATCCCTTCAGTTACTCCTTTTGAAACCAATTCATCCAGTTTATTGTTCAATAGATGTACATCTGGAGATTCAGACCTTAAAATAGTGATAATGTAACCATTCCTACGAGATAATTTACTACCAATAACAACTTCAATATCTATTAATCTTCCAATAAATGTTTCAGCTTCAAGAGAACCAAGTTTAGTTAGTTGTGATCTCAAAGAATTATTTCCAACATTGAATTTTGACCAAGACCTTAGAAGTCTCATTTCAAGTTTTCTAACGTCATTCCAATTCAAAACTTCCAAAGAATTATGCATCTCATTAACATAAATAAGGATTTTATTTAAAACTTTAAGTTGACTATCGATTAAACCATAACATAAGTTAACATTAAATTCCATATATTCAAAACCTACTCTTCTGAAGACTTAGTTTCTTTTGCAAGATCTTTAGATTTTTCTGGCTCTCTTGCAAGGTCACCGGCTTCTTTATAGTCATGTATCTCTACGTCACTATCTCTTGTCCAACCTTTATCTACGCCACTAAAAACATTGTTTACAACTAATGGCTTTTCTTCCTTATGCTTCTTGAATCTTGAGAAAAATCCCTTTTTAAGTAATTTTGGTTTTGAAACTTTAGGTTCAAGTGGCTTTTCTACTCTTTTATTAGTAACTTCAAAATTTTTCTTTATTTCTAATCGGTTAATAGCTTGCTTTTCGGATCTTCTTACTACGGGCGTAATAGGTCTTGAATGGAATCTTACTCTCTTTCTACCTTTAACACTCTTCAATAAAACAATTAGCAAATAAATAATTATTAATCCTAATAAAACATAAGCCACATTTAACAAATAACTTTTCTTTTCAACACCTATAATACTAACATCGTCAAAAATCTTATCATTGACAGTTACATCATATTCTCCAGTAACCTTATCAATTCCTAAGTCAATTCTTTCCACTTGTCCAACTCCCAAATTCAAATTTCTAGAAATACTTGAAGTTTTATCAGTACTTCCCATCTCAACTTGTAAGGGCCCCTCATAAGGAATATTTCCTACATTGGTCACCACTAAAACTTGCCCATCTAGCGTATAATCTAACATCTCCACTTCGCCAACGATGAATAATTTTTCACCTTCAATATTTCCAAATGTTCCAATAATAAAGTAGTTTCCAGGAACAACATCTTCTGCAAGAGTTACTCTAGCTTCTTCACCCAAATTCTTTACAGCATCATAATATAGGTCCCCATCATCATTAACAACTTTCAAACTGATGGATTCATCAATGTCAATGTTTGCCTGATCTCTCAGAAAAGCCCTAATGGAGATAGTTTCTCCAGGATTTATTGCTTCTTTGTCTGCAGTAATAATGATCTTGGTAGGAATTGGATCTACAATAATTGAAAAACTATGTATTCCGAAATTACCATTTTCATCTTCTACCCTTACTTCAATATCATGCTTACCACTTTCAATAACATTCAACAACAAAAAATCTAAATCAAAATTACCACCCTTAACTTTAGTTTCGTATTTGTTTTCTCCAACAGTAACATAAACAGCTCCACCCTTAAGTTTACCACCTAAAACACTAGCGGTCCCAGACAATCTTACTTTTTCCTTAGGCAAATAATGGACTTTGGCAGAATGTGCATTAACTTCTATTTCACTAATCAAGCTAAATGTGCCCGCATCAGCTATAATGAAATTACCAAAATTGTTTCTTGCATCAACTTCAACGGAATATTCTCCACCTGGAACATCAGTCGTATCTATGTCGTAATTCAAAACGCCCTTAGCAATATCTAAAGAATCTGAAAAATAAATGTCTCCACTTTTTTTCAAACTAATAATTGCAAATCCATCAACAGTTTCGCCAGTCTGCTTGAAAACATTTCCACTTACATGAATTTTTTCTCCAGCCTGTATATTTTCCTTGTCAATTTTGAAAGTACCGCTTAAAGCAGTTGTAACTTCAAATTCTGTAGAAGTTTTACTTTCTAATATGTCTCCCAAACTTTCTAATGAAACTTTTATTCTACAATTTCCTTGATTAGATGACAATATAGCAAACTCATCTGAGAAATCTTTCTTAACGCCAGAATTTAAACTAACACTTCTGACCATTAAAACATCTGAAGAATCTCCGCACTTTAATTCATATCTTAAAAGTCCTAGAACATCATCTGCCCTTAATACATAACCGCTAATTCCAATCTCATCACCAATATTAACCTTAGATTGATCAGGACCATTAACAATAATCTCTGCATTAACTAATACAAATGAAAATAATAGTACTAATAAAATACTAACTAATCCCCTTTTTAATCTACCCATAGCGTAAATTAGAGAAATCCTACTTTATAATCGTTTTTATTTGAGATTCTTTCAAAAAAGGATATATCGCCAACAAAGAAACAAACATTCCAATTCCTGCAAACAAAAATCCTAAAACATATGAAATTCCCATAAAATAACCAAAAGTATATGCAAAAACTCCTGCAAAAATTAAAGTAATCTGAGATCTAATTGAGAAGAAAGTTGCCTTATACTTCTTGTCCTTCAAATAGGTCTTCAATAAATAATGGTCATAAATTTCATTTCTAGACCACGTATATCCTATCGATATAACAAATAACAATCCAACAAGATAATAATTCTTAGATTGCGTAACTAAAATAAAAATGCTAGGAAAGAAAAATATCTCAAAAAGAATTAAACTTCTCATAGTTATTTTCTTTTCAAGTTTATACATATGAAAACTTAAAATATACCATAGCAATCTAGAACCACCCATAACTGCACCGATCCAAATTAGGGGAACGCCTAAAGACAACATATATGGGTCCCTAAATGGTCCAATTGAAATTCCCACTCCTGTAATAATACCTAGAAATATGGAAAGAGGATAAAATCCTGTACCAAGATTTAATTTTAATAAATGCCAAACTGATTTAGTGTCAGATGCCAATATTTTTTTCGTGGTTCCTGGACTAACTAATGAAAATGTAACTAAAAGGGCCAAGATATCTATCACCAATGCAATAATGAATGGTAACCTCATATTAAAACTAGCAAAAATAGGATAGATAATAATTAGAGCTATGCTAAACAATGCACATTGTCATTGAAGCTTACCAACAATCCTAACGTAATCCTTTTCCTTTTTTAATGCAGAGAGAGTTTCAAAAATAAATGCACTAAATGTTCCAGATTGAAATGCAAACCCTAAACTTAAAAAAACACTTCCTAAGATAAAAAAAGGTAAACCGTTTGCAAATACAAATGCTGTCACCGAAAGAATCATTAAAATTTTAGAAAGGATCAATGTCCTTTTATGTCCAAACCTATCTGCAAAATATCCACTAGGTATTTCAAAAATAAATGAAGCTAAATTTCCCAATGCAGAATAAATTCCAATTTGTTGGGCCACAGTATTAGGCAAGGTTAGAAAATAAATAGAAAGTATTGCAAAGAAACTTCTTCTTTGAGTTAAATTATAAACAAATAATTTCCACAAATTACTTTTCAAACGACCAAAAGTCATAGTATCATCTGTAAACCAAGATATATAAGAATTACTAAATAAAACTCAGCTTTCAAAAATATTAAAATAAGGAATAAAAAAAGAATATTAGAGGTTTAATTAACCTCTATGATCTCAACTTCAAAAGTTAGATCTTTTCCAGCCAAAGGATGATTCAAATCAAGAAGAACAACTTCTTCCTTAATTTCTTTGATTGTTGCTAAAGCAACTCCTCCATCCGGAGACTGTAAGAACATTTTTGCTCCAACTTTCAGTTCCATATCTTTAGGAACATTTTCTTTAGGGTATTCGCCCATTCTCTTCTCATCATATTGGCCATAAGCCTTGTCTGCAGGAATATTAATTGTCTTTTTTTCTCCTGCCTTTAAACCGATTACTCCTTCATCGAATCCAGGAATAACTTGTCCAGCACCCACTTCAAATTCTAAAGGTTCTTTATCTTTAGAAGAATCAAATACGGTTCCGTCTTCAAGAGTTCCAGTGTAGTGAAGTTTAATCTTACTTCCTTTTTCAATCATGTTTCCATTTCCTCCGATTATTAAAAATCCAAGAACAATTACAACTAAAAACATACCCATTAAAGATTTGTGACAAAATGTTTTATTTTGCTTTTTTGACAAACTTTTTTTCGCAGGTACTTTAGTAACAGTCTTTTTAGGAGCTGTTTTTCTTGTTCCCTTCTTTGTAGCTCTCTTTTTAGCCATGAATTATCACCAAAAACATGTCCTGTGTAACATTTATAAAGATATAGCCTATAAAATGAATATGAAAAAATTCGATGAGGTGTTAGAGTCTTTACACCCTTTGGAAAGACGTGTTCTTAAACACATTAAAAATAATTTAACTGCAGAAGACATTGCAGTAGTCTCAAATATGAAGGAAATTGAGGTTATGAGGGCTTTACAATGGCTTGAATCAAAAGATGCACTTGAACTTAAACAAACTCAAATTGAAACAATCGAATTAGATAAAAATGGAAGCATTTACCTTAAGGAAGGATTTCCAGAAAAAAGATTTTTGAAAGCGTTATTAGAATTTTCAAAACCAATAACATTAGATAAAATAAGAGAATTAGCAAAATTAGACAAAGATGAAACTTCTATATCCTTAGGATATCTCAAAAGAAATAATTTCATTAAATTAGGAAGAGAAATTTCCATAACTTCAGAAGGAGAAAAGTATTTCACATCAAATAACTCTAATGAAGAATTACTAAAAGATCTACCTAAAGTTAAGAATGAGATAAAAAACTTAGAAACACTAAATGACTTACAAAAAAGAAAAGAAATAATTAAACTAAACACCAAAAAGATTTTCACAGTTAAACTAAAAGAGCTAGGAATAAAATTATCAAGTTCTAAATTAAACTTAGATCTTATTGATTCATTAACTCCTGAAATAATCAAAACAGATTCTTGGAAAAATAAAAAATTCAGAAGATATGATGTATCTGCTTCAACTGGAACCTCCTATGCTGCTAAAAGGCACATGGTCTCGCAAGCAACAAACAACATTAGAAAAGTTTGGTTAGACATGGGATTCAAGGAAATGCCAGGAAACATAGTAGAATCCTCATTCTGGAACTTTGACGCATTATTCACTCCACAAGATCATCCTGCTAGAGAAATGCATGATACTTTCTTTGTAGAAGGAACTGCTAAATTACCAGATAAAAAATTAGTAAACAAGGTAAAAAAAGAACACGAATCTAAATGGAATTACAAATGGGATGAAAAGGTAGCTAAAGAAAAAATAATTAGAACTCACACAACAGTTGTAAGTGCAAAAACACTAGCAAAATTAAAAGAAGCAGATATTCCTTCAAAATTCTTCTCAGTTTCAAAAGTGTTTAGAAATGAAGCTTTAGATTGGTCACATTTATTCGAACTAATTCAAGTTGAAGGCTTTGTTGTAGATCCAAATGCTACATTCAAAGATCTAATGGGTTACTTAAAACAATTCTATAAAAAATTAGGATACGGCGAAGATCAAATTAGATTTAGACCTGGTTACTTCCCATACGTAGAACCTGGATTAGAAATTGATGTATTCCATCCAGTTAAGAAAAAGTGGGTAGAACTTGGTGGCGCAGGAATATTAAGGCCTGAAGTAGTTGTACCATTACTTGGGAAAAATATACCTGTTCTAGCTTGGGGTCAAGGACTCGAAAGAGGAATTTCACAGTATTATAACATAACAGATATTAGAGATCTTTACAAAAATGATTTGAAACAACTAAGGGAATCAAAAATCTGGTTAAACTAAAATGCCCAAAATAACATTAAACAAAAAGGATACATTGAAACTGATAGGTAAGGCTATCTCAGATAAGCAGCTTTCAGGGGCCATACCCCTAATTGGGACAGATCTTGAAAAAATAACTAAAAATGAAATAGAAGTTGAAATATTCCCTAATAGACCGGACATGTTATCTGAAGAAGGATTTGCAAGGGCTTTATCTTCATTCTTGGGAATAAAAACTGGATTAAAAGCCTACAAAGTCAACAAATCTAATTACAAGTATAAAGTTGATTCTAAGGTTAAAAGAATAAGGCCATATTGTACTGCAGCAATTGTAAAGGGGTTAAAATTTGATAAAGTTTCTTTAGCTGCAATAATGAACTTACAAGATAAGTTACACACTACTCATGGGAGAAATAGAAAAAAGGTTGCAATGGGCGTCCACGACCTATCTAAAATAAAATTCCCCTTAACTTATACTACAAAACCAAAATCTTTCAAATTTAGAGCATTAGAAGATAAACAAGAAAAGACCATTCAAAAAATACTTGAAGAACATCCTAAGGGAAAAGATTATGCACACTTACTAAATAAATCAGAAGTTCCAATTTGGATGGACGCAAATAATCAAGTATTAAGTATGCCTCCAATAATTAATTCGGAAGAAACTAAAGTTACATTAAACACTAAAGAAGTTTTCTTGGACATTACAGGAACAGATCCAATTGCAATGGATCAAGCACTCAACATTTTAGTTACAGCTTTGGCAGATAGAGGTGGTAAAATTTATACAGTTAACAAAACTCCTAATTTAAATCCTAAAAAAATTAAAATAAACATAAATACAGTTAACAAGCTATTAGGACTCAATCTAACAAAACCTCAAATAGCAAAATTAGCTTCTAAAATGGGCTTAAGTTATTCACCATCAAATTCCACAATGTCTTACCCTTCTTTTAGGGCAGATATTCTTAGTGAAGTAGACATTATAGAAGATTTAGCAATAGCATACGGTTACAATAAATTTGAAACAAGCATACCTAATATTTCTACAATTGCAGAAGAAAATCCATTTGAAAAATTCAAAAACTTAATTGGTGAAATTTGCATCGGACTAAATCTACAAGAAGTTTCAAGCTATCATTTATCAAACAATGAAGATGAAACTAAAAAGATGAATACTAAACTAGAAACAGTAAGGGTGATCAATTCAATTAGTCAAGAGTATAATGTTCTAAGGCCATGGATAATTCCTTCACTAATGAACATCCTTAAGATTAATAGACATAATGAATACCCTCAAAATATATTTGAAATGGGTAAAGTTTTCATTAAAAAAGGAACAAATATTGAAGAACCAACAAGATTAGGAATTGCACTTTGTAATCACAATACGGATTTTACAGAATCTAAAAAAATATTAGACGCAATATTCTCAAGTTTAGGATTAAGACCAACTTATGAAACTACCGAACATGGATCATTCATCCCAGGACGTGTAGCAAGAGTTTCAATAAAAAATAAAAAAGTAGCTTATATTGGCGAATTACATCCAAAAGTTATCAAAAATTTCAATATGGATATGCCTATTTCGGCTATAGAACTGAATCTTTCAGAAATATTCAAAATTCTAAACTAAAACCTTAAAAATTGGTTTAAAACACACTATACTACAAAATGACAGAACTTTTAGCACCTGTAGGAGATTGGGATACTCTAGCAACTGCAATAAATGCAGGTGCAGATTCAGTATACTTTGGAATAAAATGGATCAACATGAGAGCTTCTTCTGCTAGAAATTTTGACGTTTCAGAATTAAAAGAAGTAATGGAAAAGCTTCATAAGAATAATGTAAAGGGTTTCCTAGCATTAAATACATTAATCTATGATCACGAATTATCAAAAGTAAAAGAAATTATTACTGAAGCAAAGAAAGCAAATGTTGATGCAATTATTGCGGCAGATATGTCTGTTGTGCAAATATGTAATGATAAAGATGTAGAAGTACACATTAGCACACAAGAATCTGTTTCAAATTATGAAGCGGTTAAATTCTTTTCAAAATTTTCACCAAGAATAGTTCTTGCAAGGGAATGTACTTTAGATCAAATTAAAGAAATTAAAAGAAGAATAAAGGAAGACAAACTAAACTACAACGGAAGGGAAATTGAATTAGAAACTTTCATTCATGGTTCATTATGCGTGGCTTATTCTGGAAGATGTTTTATGAGTCAACACCATAATAGATTGTCTGCTAACAGAGGACAATGTTTACAAGAGTGTAGAAAAAAGTATAAAATAATTGACATTGAAGATCCAAGAAGAGAATTTATTTTAGGGGAAGACTATGTTATGTCTCCAAAAGATCTTTGTACATTACCTATCATAGATCAACTAATCGAAGCAGGAATTGATGTATTCAAAATAGAAGGTCGTGCAAAAGGTCCAGAATACATTCACACCGTCACAAAGGCATACAGAACTGCAATTGATCTAGTAAAAGAAAATAAATTTAATCAAAAAGAGGCACTTATCTTAGTAAAAGAATTAGAAAAAGTATTCAACAGAGGATTTACAACCAACTTCTTCCTAGGAACTCCTACAAATGATTCTTGGACTAAATTTTATGGTTCAAGCGCTACAGAGAAAAAAATAAAAGTTGGAAAAGTTATTAATTATTACGCCAAAAAAGGCATTGCATCCATTCAAATTGAGCAAGAACCAATCAATCAGGATGACAAAATATTCTTTTCGGGACCAACAACAGGTTATCTTGAATCAGAAATTGGTGAAATGTGGATCAATGAAAAGCCTGCAAATAAATCTAAAAGGGGAGATGAAGTCACATTCGAAGTAAAGAAAAAGGTTAGAACTTCAGATACAGTTTATAAAATTGTAAAGAGGGATGTAAACGAAGAAGAAGAAAATATTAAAAAACAATATGAAAAAACAGGCATTCATAAACCATTCAAATTCTTAGGAAAAGACAAAGGTATGGACTAAGGTTTCAGATAACCTAAATCAATATAAATCATTCTTGTATTTGTACAATATGGCATGGAACGAATAAAAACTGGCTTAACATTTTCAGACGTTTTACTTATTCCCAAAAGAACAAAACTTAATTCTAGATCCGAAGCAAACCTTCAAACTAAATTTACTAAAAATATTACTCTTAATTGTCCGTTAGTAAGTTCCAATATGATTTCTGTAACAGAACATAAAATGGCAATTGCATTGGCCAGAGAAGGTGGAATAGGCGTAATACATCAGTTTAACAAAATAGAAGAACAGGTTGCAGAAGTTAAGAAAGTAAAAAGGGGGACAAGTTACATTGTTGAAAACCCTATAGTTTCTAATGAAAATTTATCCATTAAAGAAGCGAAAGATGTTATGGACAAAGAAGGCGTTACAAGTCTTCTAATTACAAATAATGAAGAACTAATAGGCATATTCACACATAGAGATTATTTATTTGAAACAAATCTTGAAAAAAAGATCTTTGAAATAATGACTCCTAAAGAAAAACTAATTACTGCCAACCATCCAATCACTATGGAAGAAGCAAAACAAATTCTACATATTAACAAAATAGAAAAATTACCATTATTAAAAGATGGAAAACTTTCAGGACTAATAACAACTCAAGATATAAAAAAAATTGAACATTGGCCAAATTCTGCAAGAGACAAAAAAGGTAGACTTTTGGTAGCCGCTGCAGTAGGAGTAAAGGATACTATCGAACGATCTGAAAAACTTATTGAAGCTGGTGCAGATGTAATTGTTTTAGATATTGCACATGCACATTCCAACCTTGCAATTCAAAGATTAAAAGAATTCAAATCAAAATTCGACACGGACATTTTAGTTGGAAATATTGCTACGGCTGAAGCTGCAAAAGACTTAATTGAAGCGGGTGCAGACGGATTAAAAGTAGGAATAGGGCCTAGCCCAGTATGTACAACAAGAATAATTTCAGGAAGTGGAATCCCCCAATTAACAGCAATAATAGATGTGTGTAGTGTGGCAAAAGAATATGGTATTCCCGTTGCAGCAGATGGCGGCATGAAATATCCTGGAGACGCAACAAAAGCATTAGGTGCGGGAGCAAGTACAATATACTCTGGATCATTCTTTTCTGGAACAGATGAAGCCCCAGGATACATAATTATGAAAGAAGGTAAAAGATACAAAAGATATTTTGGAAGTGCATCCTATACTAGTAACCATGAAAGAAAGGAAAGAATAGACAATATCAAACTTAAAGAAAAAATAGATGTATTTGTTGAAGGAGTTGCAAATTTAGTAGATTACAAAGGTCCAGTTGATGATGTAATAAAATCTCTCTTAAAGGGGATAAGAAGCGGTATAAGTTATTGTGGTGCGCAAAATTTAGAAGAGATGAGAAACAATGCAGAATTTATTAAAATAACTTCCAATGGATGGACAGAAAGTCTATCTCGTGGAAAAAGAATGTCTGAATAGCAATAAACTTATAATTGTATTTCTAATTAAAAAACATATGAAAATAGAAATTATTTGTGTTGGAAAAATTAAAGAGAATTACATTAAAGAGGCTATTGATACATTTATAGCTAGATTAATACCACTTTGTAAGTTAGAAATTACTGAAATTAAAGATTCAAACATGGAAACGGAATCTAAAAAAATTCTTGAGTTCATTGAAAAAAGAGATAGATCAAGAATTATAGCACTTTCCGAAGAAGGGAAGCAGTTCACTTCAGTCAAATTCTCTGAAAGGTTCAAAAACCAAGAACAAAACTTAGTGTTTATTATTGGTGGTCCTGATGGATTAACACAAGAACTTAAAGATGCATCAGATGAAATTCTTTCTCTATCTGGAATGACATTCATTCATGAAATGGCAAGGTTATTCTTAATAGAACAAATTTACAGAGCTCAAAAAATAATTAGGGGGGCTAATTACCACAGATGATTGCAGAATTAATTACTACATTCATATTGTTTTTAGTTTCTACAATAGGTTCTTGGGGATACTTAGGAATATTTATTTTAATGGCTATTGAAAGTACCTTTATCCCATTTCCAAGTGAATTGATTTTAGTTCCTGCGGGAATTTTAATCGCACTCAATGAGATGACCTGGGCTTCAGTATTGATTGTTGGAACATTAGGAAGTTACATTGGAGCTTCAATTAATTATTACATTGCATATTGCTTAGGTAAGGGAATGACAAATAAATTCTTAAAAGGGTACAGCAAAATATTCTTAATAAGTAAGAACGGATTAACTAGAACAGAAAATTATTTTAAAAAACATGGAGAGATAACTATTTTTGTTGGAAGGTTAATTCCAGTAATAAGACAATTAATTTCACTACCTGCAGGCTTTGCAAAAATGAATTTCTTTAGATTTTCATTCTTTACAATAATGGGTGCAGCAATATGGGTTTACATCCTAACATACTTAGGGTTCATATTTGGGAGCAATTTAGAACTACTTCAAACTAATTTAAGTATATTAACAACATTCACAGTTAGCTTTGCAATAGCTTTAATCGTTGTTTATGCTCTATGGAAGAGAAGACTAAAGAATGACAAGATTTAATAATTTCCACTACTTCTAAATACTATGTCTGATTCAAATAAAAATTCAATTAAATTTAAGATAAATAGTATTTACCGAGAATATTTATTGTTGAGTTATTATAAATCTGGTTTATTAAAAAATACATTACCTACAGAAAATGGTTTAAAAAAATTAGAAGAAATTAAAACTACAATTTCAAATGAATGTAAAATATACATAGAACAATTATCTAATATTTCTGAAAGAAACTTTGAACTAGTAGATTACATAGATCCATTAAAAATTTGTGCAGATTTGATGAGTTCTGAATTCTTTTTTGCTTCACAAGAATTAATCAATAAGATACTAAAAATATATGAAACAAATTTAATGCATAGTAGAGATAACTTTCAAATAAGTCCTTTAGATCAAATGAAATTAAGTAGAATAGATTTTGTCTAATTCCAAGCCCTGTAATCGCCAGTGTTAGATGCTAATCCAAATGAATAAGGATTACTACCAACTAGATCATAAGTGCTTCTTAAATTATTTCTAGACATTGAAGTTAAATCTCCGCCACGATTGTAAGAATTTGTTGCAGCATATGCATTAGTTCCGCACCTACTGTATGAACCAAAATATCCTGGGCAAGAACCGTAGTTTCCACCATAACCGTAATTATTTGAACCATAGCCACTATAACTACCATATCTATGATAACCATTAGCTCCGTAAGCTGGCCAAACTTCCCAACCCATATATGCACTAACGTCCATTGTACTGAAAAGTGCAAACATTGCTAAAAGTCCGATTAATATTAGTCCTTTTTTCATACAATAAAGAGCTAAAAATCATATATAAATCTTTCCTTTGTAACTACTGTAAAAAGGTAAATAATTACTAATTTATCTATATTAAACTTTAATAAACTATTTAAAGTGCCCAAAGCTAATTCAGTAGATGAAAAAAGAGCTAAAAGATTTCTCGTTAAAGCATAGTACTTCGCACTTAATGGCTTCTGCAGTTAAGGAATTATATCCTGACGTAAAGGTTACAATTGGTCCCCCTACAGATGAAGGATTTTATTATGACTTTGATAATTTAGAAATTTCTGATGAAGATCTTAAAAAAATTGAAAAAAAGATGAGACAAATCGCAGAAAAAAACTTAGAGTTTACAGTTAAAGAAGTTCCAAAAGCAGAAGCAAAAAAACTTCTTGAAGAAGAACCTTACAAACTAGAACTTATTGAAGACATAGAAAATAAGATTACATTTTACTCTCATGGAGATTTTACAGACTTATGTGCAGGACCCCACGTTAAATCTACAAAAGAAATTAGACATTTCAAATTAATGAGTATTGCTGGAGCATATTGGAGAGGAGATTCCAATAATAAAATGCTTACAAGAATCTATGGAGTTGTATTTAACACAGAAAAAGAACTAAAGGCACATTTACAATTATTAGAAGAAGCAAAAAAAAGAGACCATAAAAAATTAGGAAAGGAATTAGATTTATTTACATTCTCAGAATTAGTTGGTCCGGGATTACCACTTTGGACACCCAAGGGAACCAAAATAAGAGAAGCAATAGACAATTTCATTTGGGAAATGAGAAAAGAAAAAGGATATGAAAAAGTTACCATTCCACATATTACGAAAAAAGAATTATATGAAAGAAGTGGACATTGGGCAAAATTCAAAGATGATTTATTCCAAATTAAAACAAGAGACGGGCATATATTCGCAATGAAACCTATGAACTGTCCACACCACACACAAATATTTGATAGCAGACAAAGAAGTTACAAAGACATGCCACAAAGATACTGTGAAACCACCATGGTTTATAGGGATGAACAAAGTGGAGAACTACAAGGATTATCAAGAGTTAGAAGCATTACTCAAGATGATGCACATGTTTTCTGTACAAATAAACAAGTTGAAGATGAAATTAATGCAATATGGGATATTGTAGATAGATTTTATTCAACATTTGGATTTAACTTAGAAATTAGATTTTCAACACACGACCCAGATAATTTTGAAACATACATGGGATCAAAAGAAGCTTGGGAAAATTCCGAAAAGAAAATGTTAGAAGTTATTCAAAAAAGAAAAGTAAAATTCATTGATGGTGTTGGTGAAGCAGCATTCTATGGGCCTAAAATTGATTTCATAGCAAAAGATTCACTAGAAAGAGAATGGCAAGTTGCAACAATACAACTAGATTTCAACCAACCTGAAGGATTTAACCTAAATTTCATGAATGAAAAAGGAGAAAAAGAAAGGGCTGTAATGATTCACGCAGCAATAACAGGTTCATTAGAAAGGTTCATGAGTATCCTTATAGAACATGTAGCTGGTAAATTCCCTTTATGGTTAAGTCCTGAACAAATAAGAGTTTTAACAATTACAGACAGAAGTAATGAATATGCTGAAGAAATTTGTAAAAAACTTACAGAAGCAGGACTAAGGGCAAGTGTAGATCCTAAATCTCATTCAATAAGTAAAAAGGTAAGAGAGGCACAATTAGCCAAGGTTAATTACATGGTAACTCTAGGAGATAAAGAAGTAGAAAAGAAAACCTTGTCCATAAGAACTAGAGATGGAAAGGTAAAATTCGATGTAAAAGTTGAAGATTTCATAAAAGATTTAAAGAAAGAAGTAGAAGAGAAGAGTAAATGATAGATCCAAAAAAAGACCTACATAGATTAAAAGATTCTAAGGAATATAAGGAATGGATTGCAACTCATAAAGAATCATATCTATCCGATTTCTTTTGTATTTTAGACAAAGAATCTTCTGACGACAACATCTGGCAAATTGATTATTATAATCCTTCAAATGATACCATGACCTCATTTGAACTTCCTGCAGACAAAAGAAAAAAATGCAAACTAAAGGAAAAAGAATCTAAAGTATTCAAACCTGAAGCAGACAAAGTGAATGAATTAATTTTAGAAAAAATAAAGCTAAACGATAAAGAAGTAATGGACATAGCTAAAGAAGTTCTTAAGGAAAAACATCCAGGAGAACAAGCAATTAAAACCATTTTAATTTTACAACATAACAGAGAATTAGATGTACCAATTTGGAATTTAACATTTATGACAACTGGACTAAACATGTTTAACGCTAAGATAGAACCTTCTAGTGGTAAAGTTTTAGAATCTTCATTAAAAAGTGCAATGTCATTAAAGAAAGAAATGTTACCTGGAACAAAAAAAGATAGTAAGCCTACTGCTAGTTAGAATTCTTAACTTCTACTTTAGGGCAAATTTTATTCAACGGACATTTACTACAAATAGGTTTTTGTGATTTACATATGGCCCTTCCATGGTCCACACCCATTACATTAAAATGAATCCAATCTTTTTTGGGCAAGATATTCATCAAATCTTTTTCAATTTTAACAGGGTCTTTAGACTTAGTTAGTCCCAATCTAAAGCTAATTCTTTTTACATGAGTATCAACAGCAATACCTTCAATTTTACCATAAGAATGATTTAAAACTACATTTGCTGTCTTTCTTCCAACACCTGCCAACGTCAACATATGATCCATTTCTTTTGGAACTTTTCCATTGAAATCTTCAACAAGTATTTTTCCAGTTTTTTTAATATTCTTAGCCTTATTTCTATAAAACCCTGTAGATTTAACATATTTTTCAAGAACTTTTACATCCACTTCAGCATAATCTTTAGCAGTTTTAAAATCCTTAAACAATTTATTTGTAACAATATTTACCCTCGCATCAGTACATTGGGCAGACAAAATTGTGGAGACTAGCATCTCTAAAGGATTAACATATTTCAACGAAGATTTCTTCCCAGGATAATTTTTACCTAAGATGTATATTATTTGTTTAATCCTCTTTTTTTCTTCCATCTGTAAGCCTCTAAAAAGCACCTTTTTAACCCTTTTCAAAAGATTTATATACTGGAGTATATACTTCATAGAATGCCTACACCCGAATTTCTTAATGGATCTTGTAATAAGGTTAAAACTCTTAGAAATTATCATGACGCATTAACTATTCTTAAAAGTCATCCTTCAATACCAGAACTTAGGGAAGATAGAATTGAATTGATCCATTCTAAATACCATGGTCCAAAAATTAAGGGCAAGAATATAGAAGAAATGGGAGATAGACAGCTTTATTGTATTGCTAACAGTGTTATTGGTTGTGCAAAAAAGACAGTTCGTGAAGCAGGAATTTCTGAACTTGAACCTAAAGATATAACTGATGTATTAAGATTTAAGGAAAGATTAAGGGAATCCCAAAAAGATGGAACTATTCCTCCACAAAGAGATTTTTCAATTGTAACTACTTGTAGATCCGCACCATACGATTCCCCCCTTAGAAATATAGTTCTAAATCTATTAAGGGATAGAAGATCATATGCAAGAGAATTCTATTCCCTTGAAGAAAAACCTACTGAAGCACAAGGATCTTTGTTTTAGATTTCAAACCCCTAACTATTTTAGTAGAACATTTATACTTTTTTGAAAAGAATTTAATTATTTCTAAATTGGCTTCTCCATTTTCAGGCTTACCTTTAACATTTAAATTAACAAATTCATCTTCAGAAATAATTTCAGTTTTTTTACAACCAGTTCTTTTCACTTTAACAGAAATTGTTTTCATTACGTGTACCTAACATAGTCACTAATTCTTATTTCATCCAACGATCCTTCAAAAAATCTATCTGATCCAGAATTAGTACCTATAAACATATCACGCATATCTCCATTAATATCTCCATATTGTAATACGGGAATACCTATCTCAACACCATCAATAAATAATTTCATTTCTGCCCCATCGTAAGTCCCAGCTACATGATACCATTGGTTTTCAGAACCTGGTGGAAAAACATAATTTATTACTACTCTCTCACTAGCAACAGTGTAAAATTTTAAGGTATTTTCTACGAAATAAACACCCCAAATTCCACTCCTGTGAATTACACGAGATTCTGCACTAGTGAATGATTTAGGATACATCCAAAACTCTAACGTAAATTTGTCAGTTAATTCCATATTTGGATTATAAGGAATTTCTACATAGTCATCAACACCATTAAATTCGATAGCAGTTCCAAATTTCCCAGTAGTCCATTTGTTAGTATAGGTTACAGGATTGCTAACTACAGAAATATTATCTATATCAAGAGAATATGTCGGCCCTTGCCCAAGATTTGATAAAAATAAAATTTTGGCGAACTTAGTTCCTGGCCACCATTTTCCCGCAGCAATTCCTTTTATATTTTCACCCGAAGTTACACCGTTATAGATTGTCCAATCAGAACCAACGTACTCTTCATTGGCCCCATCATACATATAAGTACCACCTGCAATATGTTGCCTTACTTTAGTTCCAGCCGAATAAGTCTTTCCGGCAACAGTATCAAATTCAACTTCCCAATAACTACCAAAGGGTTGAACCCTCACAATATCTTTATTACTCAGATCCCTATTTGGCAAATCATCAAAACTACCAGAACTATCTATATGAAATGCCATTCGTTCATGATTATAATTTGTAACCCAATTATTTCCATCAACGATTTTAATGATTTTATCTGTAGACTTAATATCTTTATATAATTCTGTTTCTGTATTATCTATAGTAAATACTTGTTCAGACTCAATTTCAATCATGTTTTCGTCAAAAGGCTCATAACCAAAATACAATAAACTATCTCCTCCTAAACCTGTTGATTTAAATTGACCACTTATATAATAAGTATTAGCCATGTCAACTTCAAAAGCATTTGTACTTTGAATAGTTCCCGAACTTCCATCACCCGCCTTATAAAAACAATAATCTCCCTCTATGCAATTTGCAGATGGACCCTTAAAGCCATCAAAACCTGCAAAATTATCTAGTGTTCCAGTTTCAGCGCCACCATTATCTATTAATTCTCCAAGAGTACTAAAAGACCCATGCAGGCCATTAACACTAGAATCACTAATTACTCCACCGTCGCCTTCGTCAAATTTATACAATGCAATAGTATTTCCATCAGAACCATATCCTCCTCCAGAACCACCACCTGATTGCTTAGTTCCACCTTCAACAACTGCAGTTAAAGTTGCATCTTTAATATGTTCCAAACTACTATCAATGAAAGTATAAGTTAAGGAAAGGGATTCATCAATTAAATCTTCTGGAGTAAAACTACAATCTGACAAAATAAATAAATCTTCATCACCATTATCCAATCTAGGACTAGCTGAAGGAACACCACAATTAGCACTAGAAACAGAAAAACTAGTCATATCTTTTCCCAAACTATTCATTACTTTCAAACTAATTGAATCTTCATTAACCAACATATCACTACAACCTAAACCTGGACCGAAAAAACAAGTTTCACTCGCAAAAGAACTATTGTCATAACCAAAATAAAAAGTTAAAGAACCTAAAGATACTAAGACAACTAACAATGCCCAACCATAAGTCATTAAGAACTCCATGGCTGCCTGTCCCCTCTTATTATGCATACTTTGAAAGTATTTTGTTTTTATTTAAGTCTTTTTAAAAGAATTAATAGTTATTAGGATCAACTTCTTCATAAGATCCTCCAATCCTGATATCATCATAGTACACAGTGTTTTCCATACGTGCACTTGGTCCACGATAAAGTCCGACCTTTAATTTCTTAGGAGTAGGATTATACATATTGATTATATCCAATTTCTCTGTAAACATTACACCATTCAACCATGCACGAATATATCCGTCAGTCTCAGTAGACCATTTTATTTCAAAGATTAGATCGTTCCATTCCCCTAAATTTATTTCTACATCTCCAATATTAGTTGCAGGTGTTTCGGGGGTTTCTTTCCAAGCAATACCTATACCTCTTTGACCAGTAATTAATTCTTCATATTCAACATGAACGGAGGGAGGCATACGTTTGTTATCATATTTGATAAACCAATCTTCCCAAGTTTCACCATTAGCAATGTCTGGCCTATGGAACCATTGTCCAACAATATTATATCTATCAGGAGCGCTTACATTATACTCATAGCCTAATGGAAAATAAATACTCCAACCGTAAAAGATAGGCCTTCCATCCATAGGATATAAATTTGCAGTAATATCTTCTATGGAAAGTTCCGCCCTACTTTTGTTATTGGAGACATCAAATGGCACACCAAACTCTAAATAATCTACATTGAATTTTAATGCATAATCTCCATTCCTTACAATATCATCTACAATAACAATTGATTCAGAGTTATTTTTTTGTATATTCCAATAATCTGGAATTAAAGTTTCTTCTAAATCAGTTTCGAGAAATAATATGGAATTTACTGCACCCTGTACAACTGTTGTTAAACTTGCTTCTCTCAGATGGTCTATACTACTTCCAATAAAAGAATAAGTTAATTCTATGTCTTCAGAAACAAAATCTCCACCATTAAAATTACATCCTTCCAAAACAAGAATTCTTTCTTCATTGTTATCCAAAGTTATTGGATCTGTTAAACTTAAACAATTAGAGTTCTGTATAGAAACCTCTCCCAAATCTCTTCCGAGACTATTAATTATAACAATACTAAGTGAATCTTCATATATAGCAAAATCATTACAACCTAAACCTGGACCTAAAAAACATGTTTCGGGAGTTACAGAAGAACTACCAGAAAAATAATAGAAATTTAAAGAACCAACTGCAACAATAACTACTAAAACTGCCCAACCATAGGTCATTAAAAATTCTAATGAACCTTGCCCGCTTTTACCACCCATCATTAAAAGAGACTAAATTTTTATTTAAAACTTTTCAAAGCATCTTCTTCCATAAAGTGAAGATCTCCTGGAACAATCAAACATTGAGGTAATTTTTTTACATCTAAAGAATTAACATTTCCAAATTTAATTTCAGGATCATTACTGCCCAAACCGCCACAAACAACAACTTCGCCTTCAAAACCATTTTTAATTAAATAATCACAACCTTCTTTTGCAGTCATTAATTCGAATTCGCCTTCAACACTTCCAACATCCAACAAAATTAATGTATGCAATCCCATTTCTTTATTCTTTGATAGCATTTCATAAGGGCTTTTTACATTATCATTTTCTCTAGGGATTGTTATAACTCTTCCAAATTTATACAAACTTAACCCTGTAACTCCTACCGCTCCCAAAATTCCCGCATTATCAATAACTTCAGTTTTAATCTTTAATTCATCTGCCCTTTGTAATATATCTTGATGAGTTGTAGCTCCTAAAGGACTTCCAACGATTAACAAAGCAACATTTTCATTTTTTGCAACCTCTAACATTTCTTTTTCACATTTCTTTTCGACAACATCTCTATCTGCCAAAATTACTTTTTTTCCATAAAGTTCTTCCATTTTTTTAATATCAAAATTAACTAACTTACTTGTATAACATTCTAAGAAAACTTTACTACAGGACTTAACAGCCTCTAAACCTCTAATTGAAATGTCCTTTTCGTCTCCCATTCCAATCCCAATTAAATAAAACATGATATAATTAAAAATAAAGAGTATAAAAGATTAGCTAAACTGACCATTCAAGCTTGTCATATGCCTGTTTCTTCAAGGTAGCTATATCTGCTCTATAAAATGCTAATTCTGCAAGAGTCTCATTTTGATCAACTGCAAACCTACAATATTTTGAACTTTCGATATCGTCTACAATTTTAGATAAATTACTCAATTCTTTATGAATAAAGTAAGGTTTTTCATCAATATTCACCATAAGGGCATCCATTACTTCGCATACTATCAGCATATCTGGTTGCAAAATTTCATACCCTCGTCCACCATTAGCCATAAATTCTATATCTATTTCCTTTGTCTTAGCGGCAACATGTTTCGCATGCATTTCCTGATTTAATTGGTCTTCAAGGCCGTAGCTATAGTCTCCCTTGCTTTTCCAAGCATCAGGGCTCTCGCCACTCCATTCACCAGGCACATCGCCATCTCCGTCATCAAAAAATGCAGTCATATTATCTAAAGAATATATAGTATATACTTTTCACTTAGAACTCTGATTACCCTTTAAAAAGCTTCCTCTAGAACTATACGACTCTTCCAACCACACTTCTAAGCATATGACCTGTAATTTCTAAGTCGTAATGTTTTTTAGTTTCAATTCTATCTTTGACTCCAACAATTAAAGGATAGCTTCCCATTTGTCTTCCAAAAGTGTGATTTCCGTCATGAACTTCCATCCAAACATTTTTCAAAACAGTTCCAATAGGAATTAATTCCTGTAGCATAGGATAATCAATTTCCTTTCTAATCTTATTTCTCCATTTCCAATATTTAGATTTATTCTTTCTAATGAACTTAGTTCCTGTATCCCACATTGCAGTTCCAGGTAGTGGTGTAACTTGCCTAATATTTATTCTTCTTAATAATAATTTTTCATCCAACATTTTTTTCAAATATTCATAGTTAACTTCACCAGTTTTTTTAGACTCACCTTTCAAGCCCAAAACTAAATTCAAACCTGGCAATAAATAATGCATTCCATTTGGGCCCCTCTTTGCTCCAAATTTATTAATTATTCTAACAGCCTTCATTGCAATCTCTGGAGAAGTATTCAATGTATTTTGTTTAATTACTTCGGTATCAAAACTTTCGACACCAAACGCTGCAATGTTTCCTTCAGTACAATGTTTAACCAATAATTTTGTTCTATCTTCATCAACTAAAGAAGGAATGATATTATCAATATGTAAACAGTTTAATTTAAGCTTACTCTCTCTCCCAATAGGTTTTAAGAGCTTTTCAATCTCATTAGTATTAATGCCTTTGTAACTAAAGAAACATGATTGTTTACCCAATCTAAAATTCCTCTCACCAGAATCATAAAGTGCTTTAATTTCATTATGAATATCTTTTTGTTCTCTCCATTCAACTTTAGATTTCAGAGGTTCGGTACAAAAGCTACATTTCCCCATAATACAGCCCCTTCCAGTTTCAATTTCAATCATTTTAGGCCAAGGAATTTGTTTGGTAATACTTGCACCTTTAACTGCTAAAGAAGCCAACTCAGAATAATCTCCAAAAACTTCGCCCATTCTGCCATCAAAAAGATCTCCAGGAATTTTTTCTGCAATTCTTCCACCTTGCAATTGTGTTCCAGTACTTACAACAGGGCCATAAAGTATTTTATTAGCATGAATATTGTCTAAGAAAGATGTCAATTCCTTAATTGTTCCAGGTAATGCACTTAAATATTTCCCAGGAGTTTGTATTCCCACAACACAATAAATTGTTTTTGTTTTTTCTAAAACGTCTTGAATACTTTTCCTTGTTAGATTGTATCTTTTAATATCAGTTTTTTGTCCTTCTTTTTTAGGTTCAAAATAATTCCTTAAATCATCAATAGTAAGGTAATTAACTTTTCCTTTCAAATGTCCTGCTAAATACCTTGGATGAACACCTAAATAAGGCGGTACACCTAGTCCTGCAGGCTCATCAGTATAGCAATCAAGAATTGTATCTTCATATATCATAGTATTTTAGTCCATACTAATCATTTAAAAGAGCTTGTAACCCCAAATTTATATACTTAGAAATAAATATACATAATGGAGGAATTACTATGGTTCAAGGATATTGCATGAAATGCAAAGAAAAGAGAGACATGAAAGATGCTGAAGCAAGTAAAATGGCAAACGGCAGAGATTGTGTTAAAGGAACATGTTCAACATGTAGCACAAAGATGTTCAAAATCGGTAAGATGGATTAATTTTTGGGCAATAAGCCCAACTTAATTTTTTGAAATAATTCTATAGGCATAACTAAACGAAAACCCAGAAACAAATGCCATAACTAAAAACTCATTAACAAAATTCAAATTATAATAAACCATAACTAATGCAGGAAGTAAAAAATACATAAAGTTTTCAATCAATAAACTTCTTCCCCATTTTAAACTAGATTCCAATAATCCAAATATAAATACTAACGAAGCTAAAACTAAACTAAATCTGCCTATTGCAAAAGACAAACCTAATGCAAATACAAAATAAGGACTTCTTAATATTGTTCCAATTATCAAACCTAAAACAAATAATCCTACCAATGAATAGCTTAAATTAAAAATAAATATTGACAAAGAGAAAAGTCCTACCAATAACATTAGAACTAACTCAGAATTTCTAAAATAACTCTCTCCCGGAATCATTTCTTCCTTAGTTATCTTCTTAAGCAAGTATCCTAGTACCAGCCCTAAATAGGCATATAATATTAGCCAAACTGTGCTCACCTCTAAAAATTCCATAAACATATTCAAGGCATTAGGTATAAAAAGGTTTTCAGACTATCAAAAACCAAATGTGCGGAATAACTGGAGCAATAAACATAAAGAATCACAAAGAGATTTCTAGCAATGCTCTCAAAACAATAGAATACAGAGGACTAGATAATCAAGATTCGATTTCTAAGAAAGATTTTACATTTTCACATTGCTTACATTCAGTTGTAGGCAATAAAAAACAACCTCTTGAAAACGACAATTTCATCTTTGCAACAAATTGTGAAATATATAATTGGAAAGAACTGAAGAAAAAATACAGATTAAAATCTGAAAACGATGCAGAACTGTTATTTGATTTATTAAATGAACAGCCATTAAGTCAGGTTTTATCCCAACTAGATGGTGTATTTGCATTCTTCCTTCACAATAAAAAAACAAATGTTACATTTTTAGCAAGAGATGTTTTAGGAGTTAAACCTCTTTGGTTCCACTTTGATAAACACTTAATTTTTGCATCAGAGAGAAAGGCAATTTCAGATTATGATCCTGAAGAACTTAATCCAAGAAAAATAGTTAAATATAATCATGGTAATGGGAGTTTAACATTCATAGACCAAGAGTTCTTTAATATTAATCATAAAACTACAAAAATTAAACCAATTTTAGAGGAAGCAGTAAAAAAGAGAATACCTTCTAAAGATATAGGATTACTATTTTCTGGAGGTTTAGACTCAACACTGTTAGCCCACATACTAAAACAAAATGAAATTGATTTCACTGCATATATGACTGTAGCCGAAACAAAATCAAAAGAAATTGATAATGCACAAAAGATAGCAAAACAACTAGACTTCAAATTAAAATTAATTAAAATTAATCAATCACAATTAGAAAAAGAATTACCCAAGATAATTAATTTAATTGAAACTGCCGATCCGGTTAAAGTTGAAGTCGGGGCTACTATGTACTTTGCTCTAAAAGAAGCTCAAAAAGATAAAATAAAAGTAATTTTCTCGGGAGTAGGTGCAGATGATATTTTTGGAGGATATAAAAGAATGTCCTTGGCCCAGGACATATCTTTAGATTCATTATCTAATCTAAGAAGAATCTATGAAAGAGACCTTTACAGAGATGACGTTTTGTCAATGGCACACAATATAGAATTAAGACTGCCATATTTAGATAAACAATTAGTCCAAGCATGTCTAAACATTCCTAATGGAGAAAAATCGGGAGGAACTCCAAAAACACTTCTAAGAAAAATAGCAAAAGAACTGAAACTTCCAAATGAATTGACAGAACTAAAAAGAAATGCTGCACAATACAGTAGTGGAATCAGCAAACTAACTTCCAAAATAACAAAAGATACCTACAAAGCAAAATATTTTGCTAAAATACTAAAGAGAAAAAATCTAAAACTTGGAGCGCTATTCTCAACTGGAAAGGATAGTGTATATGCCTTACACATACAAGACAGGCTAAACTACGATGTTAATTGTTTAATCACAATTGATTCTAAAAATAAGGATTCCTATATGTACCATACTCCTACAATCAATTTAGCAAAAAAACAGGCAGAAGCACTAGAATTACCTATAATAGTTCAAAGAACAGAAGGAGAAAAAGAAATTGAACTAAAAGAGTTAGAATTAGCAATGAAAAAAGCAAAAGAGGAATATAAAATCCAAGGAATAATCACTGGAGCAATCTTTTCTAATTATCAAAGAACTAGAATTGAAGAAATATGTGATAAATTAAATTTAAAATGTTATTCCCCATTATGGCATATGAACCAAGAAACAGTGATGAAAAATTTATTAAAAAATGATTTTAAGTTTATAATGACTAAAATTGCTGCAGAAGGATTTAGTCCAGAATGGTTAGGGCAAATCATAAATGAAAAACATATTGAGAAATTAATAGGGCTAAACAAAAGATTAAATATTAATATTGCTGGAGAAGGCGGAGAATTTGAAACATTTGTTTTAGATGCACCATTATTCAAACAAAAATTAAAAATAGAAAAAACTAAGATGGATAAAGAATCTAATCATTCAGCAACATTAACAATAAACAAAGTAAGTCTTCATGAAAAATGACATTGATAATTGAAGTAAGGTGTAATAAATGTGCTAGGAAGCAAAAAATGGAAATTAGAAATCCAAAAATGACAGCTTTTGATAAGCCAGATCTAACCAATAAAAGGAAAAAATGTGTTTGGTGCGAAAAATCATTCAAAATAGATAAAAATTCAGTTGTTTATAAATAAAAACCTTAAATTCTTAAAGTTTCAATACATGATTAAATTACAGTGAATAACCCTCTAACATTAAACTGGAGTGCGTCCAAATTAAAAAGTGCGTCAGAATGTATGTATGAGTTCTATCTGAAATATGTTGAAAAAATTAAAGGTACTATGTCAGTTCCACTATCTGCAGGATTGTATATTCATTCAGGCTGTGAAAAATTTAATAATCCTAACAAAAAAAGAGTGAACTGGAAGTCTGCACAAACTTATGCAAATTCTCGTGCAGGCTCTTGGAAACGTTGTATTGCTTCAGTTGGAAAATATGCCGGGCAAGATATTGTAGAAGGTTTTGATGGTGAAATTTGGGCAGCTGCCGAAGGAATTGTTAAACCTTGTTCTGAACATTTTTTTGAATCTTTTAGTGAAAGAGAACCACCAATTAGTTCTGAAAAGAAATTTAACATTCAAGTTGGAAACTTTAGATTAAATGGCGGAATAGATTATATCGATCCAAGATTAAGATTTGGAGATTTCAAAACGGGTTGGGGAGAAAATCCTCCTGGAGAAGAAGCAGTAAAAAACGATTACCAATTTACAATTTATGCGGCAGCATTACCAATAATCTTAGCAAACAATCCTGAATTAGCAGCTAAATCTAAATTAACATCTTCACAACAAAGGGCATTGAGAAAAGATCCATTAGATTTAATGGAAGAAGTTGAAGGATATTATTATCACTTAAAATCTGGAGAATTTGTGACTGCAAGAAAAACACGTCACGACTTGGTCGAGCTACTTAACACGATTGAATCCATCGCCATAAGGGTCGAACAAGAAGATTTCAGTCACTCTAGGGCATGGGTATGTAATAGGTGTTTAGTGAATCTTGCATGCTATCAGGACAGAGAAGCTGGCAAAATTCTAGTACCTAAAAATTCCGATAGGAAAAACAATTTGTTACTTTTTCCACCTAGAGAGACAATGGAACTCCACCTAGATGTTCCAAGTAATTTAGAATTATTAGCTAACAAAAGAAGAGAGAAGAGAAAACCTAGAACAGATCAACCACTATTATTTTTGGATGATGAATCTGTACCTGCTTAAATGCAACTACATCCATTACAGGTAGAACCTATTTCACAATGAAAATTAACTTCACATTCTTCTCCATGAGTTACGAAGTTATCTCCGCAAATTGAATCACAATCTTCCGGACAATAATCTGCACTTTCATATTTATCACAAATATTATTTCCACAAATATCTTCTTCAATCAAAGAAAAACCTGTTGAATAATCAGTATTCATAGAATCCATAACAAAAACGGATGCCAATAACAAAACTACTGTAAGAAATGGTTGTCCCTTTTCTAACCAAGCATCTTCACAAGGAAATTGATCGATGAGGCTAAACTTTTGTTTCTTTTTTTTATGCTTAACTGGTTTCACTGTAACACCTTAAAGATATAATGGCAAGACACTTTTAAAGTTTATCTTTAGAATAATATTTGTTCACTGTTTGTTTAATCTGATGATATATCTTAGAATAAGGACTCTTAAAATTAATAATAGAACAAATTATGAAAAATATAGGCCCTATTAAAAAATAAGAAATTTGAACCCATGTTGGAGCATGTATACAGTTACAAAAGATTAATCCCGTATATTTTGCCGTTGCAAGATTCTGGATATGAAATATATGGTATGCCACAGTTTCAACAAAAATTAATATTGGCCAGTAAAGTGTAACAAATACTAAAAGTTTATATGAAAAATGTTTATTTTTGAATAAAGGTTCGTAATACAAATATATTATTTGAACTATGCTTAATCCAATGGCCCATGAAAATAGAGGGAATAGGTTAAAACCTAGAATAGTGATAAAGTTGTAGTTGTAGTTGTATACTCCCTTTGCGATAAACATCCAAATTAATGAAACTCCTGAAGCGATTATAAATTGATAAAGAAAACTTCTTCTATGGGTAAAAAATAAGTAAGGAATTACTAAAAAATAAGCCGTAATTACTACATAATCTGGTCTAAATATGCCAAAAAATAATAGAATAATTACACTAAAAGTTATATCTAAAAAAAGTAAGGATCTCCTTAATAAATTAAATCTATATTCTACTTCTTTTTTGAGTGACTTAAGTACCACCATAATAAACTAATTTCTTATTTTAGTTATTTAAGCATATCTAGAATTTAACATTCAAAGGGTAAAGCGCCACGACCCGGATTTGAACCGGGACACCCCGAAGGGTCTGGATTAGCAGTCCAGTGCGATACCAGATTACGCGATCGTGGCAATAAAAACAACCTATCTAGACGATTTATAAGCTTTATCTAGCAAGAAATCCTTTTATCTTCACCAGAGGTACAAACGACCTTATTTGAAGAAACAATATAAGAATCTATATCAGAATTATCTACCTTAGCCTTACAACAGATATTATCTGCAGAATTTTTAACAACTAAATCATAATCTCTTTGAATATTATCTGAAGCCAAATTTGCATTAGTCAACTCAACTTGAATCAAACTAATCTCGTCTTGAACTCTTTGATCAGCACTAGTTCCAACAGATTCTAACTCTAAATTTAATTCCTTAATCTGTTGTTCATAATCACTTTCTATTTCATCCTTAGTTTGACCACATACAAAATTTTCATCTTTTTCTACAACTAAATCATCTATTAACTTATCACTTGCAACTTCACAGGAATCTAATTTAGTTTCGGTTACTCTCAAGTCAGATTTGTAACTGGTTATTCTAGCTAAAACTTCACTAGGAGTCATTTCAATATCCTTAAATTCCTGACTCATCCTATAACCAATAAATGCAGGTTTAGATAAGACCAATAAAATTAAAACCATGCCCAAAATTACCCATAGCAATTTGTTGATGTGGTGGTGATGCGGCTTCCAACCCTCTTTTTTTCTAAAACCCATTATTTTTTCAAGAACTCTTCACCTACAAAGTTAAAGTCTCTGCCCCTCTCTTAATGAAACTAAAAATCCCCGAACTATTAAAATCTTCTCTTCCATCACCTCTAAAAAAACCATCTTTTTGTAAGAATATATAGTATATACTTTTAACCTAAACTTTTTTAATTCCCTTTATAAACATTTATATTCAAAAAATATTTATTAATAATCTGTTTTGGAGGTAAGCGCCACAGGTAGGATTTGAACCTACATATCCAAAGGAAACCGGTTTTCGAGACCGGCGCGATACCAGATTACGCGACCGTGGCATACGCCTTAAAACCCCAATAACATTTATTAAGGTACCCATCGAAACACTTATATACTGAAGCCTATATACTAGAGTATATAGTTTAATCCTAAAGAGGGACTTAAAATGACAAATAACAAACAAGAAGAAAGTTTTATGCCACAAGGCAAAGTAGGTAGTTCCGCATGGATTGAACAATTTTTACATTATTCTAGAAGTAACCCTGGTTCAGATACTGAACAACTATTATTCCAAGCTATGAATACAGATAGTTTAACTCAAGTTTTATCTAGGGGAGGCATTGACCACATTGTTGAAGAAATAGAACAAACAAAAACTCCTACAGGAGTATTATTCTTAGATTTAATGGGTTTCAAAGAAGTTAATGATTATGAAGGTCATGCGGCTGGAGATCAAGTCTTAACTTATACTGCTGACACATTAGCAAAAGTATTTCGTACAGGCCATAAAGGAGATAGAAGGACAAGTCCTAAATCTATCGATTTAGAAAGAAGGAATCAGGACAGAAGGGCATATGCTCTTGATGAAGATATTGTTTTTAGAAAATTAACAGAAGATTCAAACTTAGGAAGATATGGTGGAGACGAATTTATGGTTTTACTACCAAGAGTTCAAACTTACAAGGCATTAGAAAATATAGGATTCAGAGTTGTAAATGCAATGAACGAAGATTCTGATTGTCAACCTTCTTCAATTGGTGGAGCATTATATATTCCCGGTAAAACTAATGTGGAAGAAACAATTTCGCATGCTGACAAAGCAATGTATGAAATAAAAGAAAGATTAAAATTAGATCAATCAGCAAGGGAACTAGATAGATCCGAATCAGGTTTAGGTATCTTTTTAGATGATGCTATCAAAACTTATCTTCCTGCAGAGATTAAAGCAAAGCTTGTTGCATAAGAAATTCTTATCAAAAACCTTAAAAGAGAACTATCAGTCCTATAGCGTAGCGAGGTAGGACAGTTAGGAGTGTCCGTCGGGCTCATAACCCGGAGGTCGCTGGTTCAAATCCAGCCCTCGCTACTTCTCAAAATGGAGTTCCCAAAACTAGAAAACAAATTAATCCTAGCCCCTATGGCCGAAGTTTCAACACTTCCATTTAGAATTCTCTGTAAAAAATATGGGGCTTCAATGACATTCACAGAACAAATATCTGCATTAGCAGTTACAAGAGGTTCTGAAAAGACTATTGAAATGGCTTCAACTTCAAAAGAAGATTCTCCAGTAGGGTTACAATTGTTCGGAAGAAATCCAAAAATATTAGTAGACGCTGCTAAAAAACTTCATAAAAAATTTGACACAGTTGATCTCAATTTGGGATGTCCTTCAAAAAAAATAGTAAAAGAAGGTTATGGTTCAGCATTATTAAAAGAAAAAGATAAAATAAAAGAAATAATAACTGCTTTAGTAAAACATATTCCCAAACCAATAACAGTTAAGATGCGTTCTGGATTCAAAAAAGAAGAAGCATTAGAAATTGCAAAGGTTATTGAATCTGCAGGATGTTCTGCAATAACAATTCATGCAAGAACCCAAGAACAGGGTTATTCTGGACATGCAGATTGGAACTTAATAAAAAAATTAAAAGATAATCTATCAATTCCCATAATAGGCAATGGTGATGTAACAGATCCAATTTCTGCTGAAAAAATGTTAAAAGAAACTGGTTGTGATTACATCATGATTGGACGTGCAGCAAGAAATAATCCTTGGATCTTTAAACAAATTTTACACTATTTTGAAACGGGAGAAATAATTCAACAAAGCATTCAAGAAAAAATAGATTTATTCGATGAATATAAAAAATTAGAAAAAGATTTTAAACTACTCAAGATGAGATCATTAGACTTCACAAAGGGCATTCCTAATAGTCATCATTTAAGAGATGAGTTAAGTAGAACAAAAAATATTCAAGAAATAGAAGAACTATTAAACAAATTAAACAATTGAAATAAAATGAAAGTATGTGGGATTGACGAAGCAGGAAGAGGACCAGTAATTGGACCTTTAGTAATGGCAGGTGTAATGGTTGAAGAAGAAAATGTTCAACAACTAAAAGACATGGGATGTAAAGATTCTAAGATGTTATCAAGAAAGAAGAGAGAAGATCTTTTTGATAAAGTTAAGGCAATTTCTCAATACTGCATTCTAATTGTAGAGCCTGCAGAAATTGACGCAGCATTAAACAATCCAGATTTAAACTTAAACAAATTAGAAGGATTAAAAATAGCAGATATAATTAATAATTTGAATCCTGACAAAGTAATAATTGATGCACCTAGTAACAACATTGAAGCCTTCAAAGAATTTGTAATTCAATTTACAGAAGATAAAGAAGTTGATATGATTCTAGAACATAAAGCAGATGAAAATTATGCAGTATGTTCAGCAGCCTCAATTCTCGCAAAGGTTACAAGAGATAGAGAAATTGAAGGATTACAAGATAAACATGGCGACTGCGGTTCAGGTTACCCTAGTGACCCAAAAACAAAACTATTTCTAAAAGAAAATTGGGATAAATGTCCAGAAATATTCAGAAAAACTTGGTCAACATATGAAAAAGTTGCTAACACTAAAAAACAAAAAAGTTTAGCAGACTATTAGGCTGCAGAAAGATCCATTATACCTTCTTGTTTATCCCTTACATAGGAGATTATGTCATGTAGTGGCATTGCATTAACTATTCCTGTAAAATTTCCTTGTGTTTCTCTAAGTTCTAAACTAGAAGACAACCTTCTAAGATCAGCTTCAGCATTAGAATAACAACTTCTCCAAAAATCTATAGCTTTTGGACTGTCCATAAAATCAAATAATGTAACTTTATCTTTATCTTGACCTGTAGGTTTGCCACCCTTATCTGCATTTCCAAAAACATCATAAACATCGTCTCCCATTTGATATGCAATTCCCAAGTTATGTCCGAATGATCTTAAAATTTCAATTTCATTTTCGGGCGCACTTCCTGCAATTCCGCCTATAACTGCGGCCGCAGCAAATAAATCTCCAGTTTTTTTACGATGTAATTCGATAACCTCATCTAAACTATGGGGGGCGTTGTGTAAATCATCAAATTGTCCAACACACAATCCATCAGCCGCTCTAGCAAATTCAGATTGTATGTTAGTTCTCATTTCAGGAGTAAGATATAAATTAGTTGAATTTAATTTTGGAGCAATAGAATTAGTTAGTTCCAATGCAACTAAAACTGCCTTATCAGTACCATATTTAACATGAAAACTTGCTTCACCATTCCTTGTATTGGAATTGTCCATAAATGGAGCATCATCAAAAATTAAGGAAGCTGCATGAACTAATTCTGTCCCTGCTGCTGCAGGCATAATATGATTTCTAGGCTCACCATAAACTTCTCCAGACCTAATTGCAATTTGTGGCCTCAATAGTCCGCCTTTTCTTAAGGCAACCATTTTAATCATTTCGCCCATTTCGCCATCTAAACCAGATAGTTCATTTGTTAAATAACTTCTAATTTCAGTTTTAAGATCTACAGCATTCATCTGTTTGTCAACCCCCAAAGCGACATATAAGCTCAAATATATACGTTTAAAAAGTAGTATGTAGCAATATACTGCTGACTAAGAGCCTAAAACATCAAGATAGAACAACATTTATAAAAGAAGAAAACTATTCAAAGAAAAAGAAGTGACATATCATGGCTATAATTAAATCTATGAACCTTAAGGGGTTCAAAAGTTTCGCTAAACCATTAGACTTGCAATTTGGTAAAGGTTTCAACTGCATTATAGGTCCTAACGGTTCAGGTAAATCTAACGTAATGGATGCACTTTGTTTTGTTCTTGGAAAACTTTCAGCTAAATCAATGCGTGCAGAAAAAAGTTCTAACTTAATTTTTAATGGTGGTAAAAAGGGTTCGCCTCAAAAAGAAGCAGAAGTTTCAATAGTTTTTTCAAATGATGATAATGAATTTCCAATTGATGCAGACGAACTAAAAATTACAAGGGTTATAAAAAACACAGGTAATTCTGTTTACAAAATTAATGATCAAATATTAACAAGGCAACAAATTCTAGAAGTTTTAGCGGCAGGAAAGATTGATCCAGACGGACATAACATTATCCTTCAAGGAGACATTGTAAGGTTCATGGAAATGAAGCCATTACAAAGAAAAGAACTCATTGAAGAAATAGCAGGAATTTCAATTTATGAAGATAAAAAAAACAAAGCAATGAATTCATTAACAAGGGTCGAATCACAAATAAATGATGTTAGTTTAATTCTAAAAGAACGTGAAGCATACTTAAGAGAACTAAAAAAAGAAAAAGAACAAGCAGAAAAATACAGAAAATTAGAAAAAAATATCAAATCGAATAAGGCTACGTACCTTCATGTACAAATAACCGAAAAAGAGAAGAAATTAGATGACGTTAAATCAAAAATAGCTAAACAAGAGTCCCAATTAAGTAAATTTACTGAAAATGAAAAAGATATTCGTGAAAAAATCTCCACTAAGAAAAAAGAACTACAAGATCTAAATGATGATATTGAAGAAAAGGGAGAAAAAGATGCCATTGTCCTTCAAGATGACATAGAGAAGCTTAAAACAGACACTGCTAAAAATACAGAAAGACTTTCTTCATGTAAATCCGAAGTAAATAAAATATCTGAAAGAAAAAAGCAATTAGAAGTTTCTATAGACGACACTACCAAAACTATCAAGGGCCTTGAAGAAAGTAAAAAAGAACTTTTAGAAGAAATTAAACTACTAAAAGAAAAAGAAATCAAACAATCTCAAAAAATTAATCAAATTAAGTCCAAATTAGGATATTCTGACAACACTGAACTAGAAAAAGTAGAAACTATCCTTGATGAAAAATTAAAGAGTTATGAAGACTTCCAATTAAAAAACCAAGAATTACTTCAAAAGAAATTCAAATTAGATGCAGAAATAAGTACATTAAATGAAAAAATAAGTTCTGTTGAAAAATTAGAAAAAGATACTAGTTTGCAACAAACTAAGAAAGAAGTTGAAAAGATAGCAAAAGAACTAGACAAAAGATTAACCGAAGATACTGTTTTATTCTCCCAATTAAAAAAAGTAAAAGAAGATTATTCGATTCTAAATGAAAGGCTTTTCAAAATTCAAACTCAAAAAAGCAGCATGAGGGCTTCTGCATCAGTAGATTTGGCAATTAGAAAAATTAAGGAATTAAAAAACCCACAAATATTTGGAACTGTAAGTGAACTAGGTGAAGTAGAAAAGAAATTCTCAACAGCATTAGAAGTTGCAGCAGGACCAAGAACAAGATCCTTAGTTGTTCAGGATGATAAAGTTGCTGCCGAATGTATCCGAACATTAAAAGCATCCAGAACAGGTATTGCAACATTCCTTCCAATGAATAAAATAAGAGGAAGACAAGTTACAAGAATAAAAGGTCCAGGAGTATATGGTTCTGCAATTGAATTAATTGATTTTGACCCAAGATTCAAAGAAATATTCTCCTACGTTTTTTCAAATACCTTAGTTGTAGAAAACATCGAAACTGCGAGAAAAGTAGGAATAGGCAAGGTTAGAATGGTAACTCTCGAAGGAGACCTTGTAGAAGTTTCAGGTGCAATGAATGGAGGATACAGAACTAAAAGAATAGGTCTTGGATTCCAAGAAAAGAATTTATCTTCAGATTTAGACAAATTAAGTGAAAAAATTGACAAGGCAGCTGCATTAAAAACTACTTTCGAAAACAGAAAATTAGAAAACGAAAATAAAATATCCGAATTAAGAAACCTAAAAGCGCAATTAGAAGCAGAGGTAATCAAACACGAAAGAACTTCTTCAGGAATAAGTCTAACAGAATTAAAGAAAGAAAGAGACTCAAATAAAATCAACCCCGTATACCAAGAATTCTCAGAACTTGGAAAGATTATGAGTACATTAAATAATGAAATTCAAAAATTAAAAGCGGAAAGAATCAAACTAAAGGGAGATTCAAGTCCTTCCGAAGGAAAAGATGAGTTAGAATCCTCAGAAAGTAGAAGATTAAAAACAAGAGAAGAAGTTGTTGAAAAGAATACTCAAATAAAAAACATTGAAATACAAATAGCAAATATTTACATTCCAGAAAAAGAAAAAATACACCAGTTAATAAAAAATTGTGATAAGGAAAAAGAAGAGTTCAAGAAAGAAGTAAAAACATTGGAAGAGCTTCTAAAAGACCAAAGTTCTAGATTAAATAAAAAAGAATCAGAAAAATCTAAATTCCAAAAATTATACAAAGATTTATTCTCAAAAAGAAACAAAATAAGTGAAAACATTCAAAAATTAGAGGCAAGCATACTTCTAGAAGCAAGTAAGGAAAAAACAATCAAAGACAGAATAAATGATCATGCAATCATCAAGGCTAAAGTAACTGCTGAGGTAGAAGCCCTAAACAGTGAATTTGAAGAGTTTAAGGGTGTACAACTAAGAAGAAGTCACTCCGTAGAAGAACTTAAACTTGAAATTAAGAACTTTGAATCAATGTTAAGCAAAATTGGAAATGTTAATATGCGTGCTTTAGAAGTATATGAAGAAATATTAAACGAATATACTAAATTAGTTGAAAAAAGAGATAAATTGAGCACAGAAAGAGAAGATGTTCTAACTATGATTACAGAAATTGAAAAAAATAAAAAATCAATTTTCATGAAAACATTCAAAATATTAAACAATAATTTCAGTAGAATATTTTTAACGCTATCAAAAAAAGGAAATGCTTCTATGGAACTTGAAAACAAAGAAGACCCATTAAGCGGAGGAATAGATATTAGAGTTAGAATAACTGGCAATAAATTCCTAGACATTAAATCTCTTTCAGGCGGAGAAAAAACAATGGCAGCGTTAGCATTTATTTTTGCAATTCAAGAACATCAACCAATGGCATTTTACCTATTAGATGAAGTAGATGCAGCATTGGATAAAAGAAATTCAGAATTACTTTCAGAACTAGTTTCTAAGTATTCAGAAACGGCACAATATATTATGATTTCCCATAATGACAATGTAATCTCTGAAGCAGACTGTGTATATGGAGTAAGTATGCACGAAACAGGAATCTCTAAAGTAGTAAGTTTAAAATTATAAATTTTCTTCCACTTTTCTCATATTACCTATTTCTTTAGAATATACTGCAAATAATATGATAATCATTATAATAATTGATAACAAGATGATCTTAAACTTGACAGGGCTCAATCCATAATTACTAACTATTGCAGGTTTCTCAGTAAATGGCTCATAGCGTCCAACCACCAATATTTCTGAGTCAACCAGTACATTATTTGCATATCTTACTTCAACACCTACAACGTACAATCCATCCCTCACAGGAGGCATAGTCAAAGTCTTATCAAAACTAGATTTATCTCGAATAGTCATAAACTGGGAAGTCCTAATTAATTCATTATTTTCAGAATCTTTGATAAAATATATTATTTCCACAACATCTCCGTCAAATCCTGAAAGGTCAACAGAAATCAATATATCTCCCCCAGAATTAATCTGTTTAAATTCTTCAGGAATACTTAATTCTAAATTTCCTCTTGCATTAATTGAACCAACATTCAGGATGATAGGAACATAACTTTTTAGGCCACTACCACTAGCAGATAAATAACCCGTTATAACTCCTAAATCCTTACCCATAAATCTAACAGTTACTATTTCTGATTCACCAATAGCAATAGTAATATTTGAAGGATCAACAACAATATAATCACTAAGACTTGTACCGAAACTTAATTCAATATCATAATTAGCATTATTTCTCACAACTAACTCTCTTTCAACAATCCCTTTGTAAATCATATCTAATTCTAATCTACCTGGATTAAATCCTAGTTTTCCACCTGAAGTCAAAACTTCTCCATCAGTTGTTGCAGCAGCCACTACCTCTGAAGTTGTGTCATTTGTATCTTCAGTTTCAGCATTGGGATCTTCAGTAACAGTGATATTCAAACTTCCAGCAACATTACCAGTAACATAAGATCTTTCTATTTCATTTTCGCCAACAACTGCTAAAATCTTAGAAAAATTAATTAACAATAAAATTAATATTACTAAAAATAGAAGAGTAAATGTATTGGTTTTTCTGTAAAAATCATCAGAATTAAATTTCAAACGTTTACCCCTTCTTTTTGACACACCCATTATAAAAAAATATAGAAATAGATATTAAATACTTTTCTCCTAAGGTTTTAGGTATATTACCTTTAAATTTCCAGAATAAGTTCCTTTTTCGACACCTGGAGGAAGTTTAAGAACTAATTCTAAATTCTTTTTTTCACCAGCCAAAACCATAAAATCTGTATCTTCAACATACATATAATCTATCCCAGTAAGCTTAACTTTTACAGATATATCCACATCAGAACTAATAACTATGTCTCTTCTAAGCACCATATCCCCTCTTGCAGTACCAAAATGTATTGCATCTTCATCAAGATTAATTCCTATATGATCCCCTACAATATAATCCACATCATAAGTTTTGTACCCAATAATTTTAACATTAATATAAATAAAGAACAATAAAAAAATTAACAAAACAGAAACCAAAATGCCCAAGAGAGTTATTTTATAATTAAATTTCATTTTCCCAATTTATCTTGTAATTGATCCATCTTATTGGAATAATCTTCTTTTTTATCGGATATATGGCCTTTTTTCCTTAAGGTTAACCAAAGAAAATTTGCAAAAATCAAACATACAATTAGAATTCCTGCAACCATTTCTTTTGTAAAGAATTTCTTATCACTGATAACTGAAAAATCAAATTTCTGTATTTTTTCAGAGCCGTTATACTTTATTGTAACAACCAATTGATAAGCTCCTTGATTAACATTGGAAATATCTAAATAAACAGGTACATTCTTTTCACCAAGAGCTTTCAAATCAAATCCATTTGAAATAGATCTTTCTGTAATAGGTACGCCATTTTTTTCAATATACGTTTCAATAACTACATCGTTAATAGCAATATTCCATTTATTATCCACAACAAACATTAATTTCCTAATTCCTCCAAAAGTTGCATTAAAAGGATATTCAATAACTTCTACATCTTCATATCCAACTTTAAAAGTTATATTTCTATGGTCTGTTTCAATTCCGTCATAAGTTACAAAAGAGTCTGCAACAAATGTTCCACCGCCAATTTCAGAACTATCTACATTAATTGTCTTTGTAACTTTTACACCTGAAATTAAAGACGAAGCACTATCTTCAACTTCAAAAAGTTTCTCTTCGGTTGAAGGATCATAGATTATTAAATTAGATTTAAGTCCAAAAATATTTCCTTCTCCCTTGTTAGCTATATTGAAATTAAAATTCAATTCTTCCCCTTCATTTACATCTTCAACACTCAAACCATATTCTAAATACCTCTCAGGATACGGAACATCAACAACAACTCTTGCAACTACCACCAATGAAGCAGATATACCTTCTTTTCTTTCAGTTATTTCTTGATTAACATTTAAATCATGATTAACTGGGCCATGGAGATCTAAGCTAGCAGGAAAAGAATATTCTACAATATACTTTGTTGAAGACCCAGCCTTAACTTCTTGTACACCATTAACCATATTAAAATACTCAGAAAAGGGGCCTCCCAAATTAACTGAAGCATTAACAGATTCATCTCCGTTGTTTATTAGCATAATCTCAAAACTTCCTGCACCGTATGGTTCAAAGGAGATGTAGGTATCACTTGGTGCAATTCCCAATGCATTAACTGTAGAAGTAAGAACTAATAAGAAAATTAAATAATTCAACACCTTCTTCATAGTTTTATTAAACAAAAATAGTTTATAAATTTAACTAGATTAAGCACCTAACGACCTTGCCGTGAACTGTATAAAGTCTCCAGCAGTACCATTAACTGTACTATTCAATGCAATAAGTATGGAGATATTAATTTCGTCTGTGAATCCTCCAGCACTAGCATACGAAAAATTAGGACATACTGTTTTTTCTCCAGTGTCCAAATCCTGAGCAATTAATGCAAAAGCCATGTCTACTGATGCAGCACTATAACAAGACGAATTAGTCCATTTAGTTAAACTTGTATTCTCTAATCGATATTGATAACTTGGAGTGGGAGTGGAAAATAAATCTAAAGCTGTTTTTGTACTATTTATAGTTAGATTAACATAAACATTTCCATCATTTCTTAACCAAAAAGAAGTTGGACTTGAGAAACCATTAGGATTAGCATTAGGTTCAGTGGAATTAATCAGAGTATTACCAGTAGTACTTACATACCCAGTTCCAAAATTAACATTTGAAGCCAATAATGCCACATCAACAGTTGTAGATACTGTTACATTAACAGATCCAGTTGTTTCATTAATAATATTAAATCCTGTTAATCCGCTAATTCCACCTGTAACAAATAAGATGGTAGAAATAGATCCAAGAACTACTAATAACGTAAGTAATCCTGTAAAATTTAAAACTCTGTCAGTAATTTTCATGTGCTTCCCTCTTCAGTTTCAGGATTAGGTAAAATTTCTATATTAACTTTTGCACCTGTGTTATCTTCATATGATTCTTCTTCTTGATCAACAGTAACAGTATCCTCTTCAACGTTACTCACAACAGTCCAAGTAATTAATAGGCTAATAAATATAACTAAAACTAATAATGCAAAAACAAGTTCTCTCTTAACTACCGTCTTTTTCGCCCTAACCATTGAACAAAACCTATTATAATGAATATATAAACTTTGCCATAGTTCTCTAATCTCTCCTTTTAAACCAATGCATCCAAACCAGATTAATCATAATTAAAATAATCAATATGCTTAATAATATCCAAGAAAGATTGCTAGTAAATTTACCCCCATAACCTTGTTTTACTCCTTCAACAACAAATTTATTTTCGTAAAACGTCGTTTCTATATTTTGTTCGATATCTTTGTTTCCATAATGCACTCTTAATTTAGTGATATATTCTCCTTCCTCTAAGTCTCCAACATCAATATGTCCTGTAAATTTTCCTTCTTTTCGTTTGGAAATGCTTTCCTTAGATGTGACAAATGAGCTTATTAATAAATTATTCAGATCATAAACACTTATTTCTGCATAAACATTATTTAATTCTTCATTCCAAATATTTTTAACAGTCACTTCGAATTTCACAGCATCTCCCAAAACTTCTCCCACAATTAAGTCATTAATACTCATTTTTCTTCCTTCAACAATAAACTTATCTTCAAATTCATTAATTTTAGAATCGTATTCTAGAATAACATTAACAAAATACTCTCCAGGATTAACTTCAGTTGGCCAAACTAATCTAATCTCTTTTCTTTCTCCAGTAACTATGGGAATAGATTTACTTTTTAGTTCATCAATAGTATTTTGTCCATCATGAATATTCAAAGCAACGCTAACTTTTGAAAGATTTTCTACACCCAAATTCTCAACAGGAATTACAAAAATAGTATTTGATCCTACGTCCCCCTCATAAATGTAAAAATCAGAAGAAATATATTTGGTATCATGAGGTACTTTGACCCTCAGTAAACTAATCAAACCAACACTGGTACCTATTAAATTCTCTTTTAGATCTACAATTTCCCTAGCAGTAAAATAGATATCATTATTTCCCTGAGAGATATCATTTTTTGAAAGAGTTTTTGGAATATTCAATGAATATTTGACAATAGTTTCTTTATTGGCCTCCAACGACAGAATATTTCCTTTTTCTAAAACTACATATTTAGACAATTCTCCTTCTACACCTATTGAAACCTTAGTAAACCTGTCTAAAGTATTAACTACTTTAAATTCCGATTCAAAATTTAAGCCATCTTCAAAATCAACAATTTTTTTGGCAGGAGAAATGCCTAAAGCACTAACCAATGAAACAGTTAAAACTAACAAAGTAAAAACACTTAACAAATTAAAAATAAATTTCTTACCCTCCATTGATTTCACCATACCATGTTGTTAATTCCAAAATCATGCCCTTTGCGCCAGCCAATTCACCTACAGGGACAGATATATTAAAATCAATTCTAGCTTCATCAGAAGAATCATCTTTGCTTAAATTATTAATAAACTTTTCAGTAACTCCTGAGGCAGGCATAATTCTGTAAGTAATATTTGAATCTGCAGAATCAAAAGAAGATCCTTCTGTACCATCTCCAACTTTCACACTAAAATAATCTATACTATGAGGTAAACTTTGTGTATCCCAAAATGCAACAGTTGGCCCAGTAATATTAACATCCGCTAGAACATTTCCAGAGTTTTCAATCCAAATCGGACAAGGTGTAGGAGTTTGTGTTGATAAATCGCATCCAGAAGTTTCCGATCTAACCCCAACACCCAAACTACCAAAATCAACAACTTGATCTAAAATGTCTAATGCAATATAAGTAGACAAATTATAATTAAATACTGTAGGTAAATCTTCTTCTTGTACATATGGATCTTCAGATTTTACTGTCCACCTATAAAAATTATTATCGTCATAAAATCTAGTTAATTCTGTAGGTAATGTAAAAGTACAATTATCTTCATTATCAAGATAACCATTAGCATTAGCATCACAATTCGTTGAATTTTCAACAACTAAATATTCTCTTTCGTCATCACAAGTTCCACCTGCCACAACAAAACAACTAATGTTCAATGTATGGTTAACCTGATCTTGATCTGGATCAGATGTTCTACCTTGACAAAAGAAATTTCCTTCTGAAACGCAAGAAGTATTACTTACACTTGGCAACCTATCGAAAATATCAGAGGGAGTCCAATTAAACGTAGGTGTTCTGTTTGTGTAAGTTATTGTTTCATCAGGGCCATTTAGTACTGCCGTGCCAGGTTCATAATTTTCAATAAAGATATATGATGAATTTTCTTGATCTGAAACACTGGACCTGGTATCGGTTGTAGTAATATTACAACTATAATTTTCAAAATGATTATATGTAAATGCCGAAAGATTATCCGTATATGGATATCCTGAAGTTAAACCTGTAGGAGTTTTAGTAGCGAACAAATCAGTACCATTGTAATACTTAATCGTTACATCTAATGTTGAATCCCAATCATCTAATGGTGTAAATGTACAATTAATACCTGTGGTTCTATTAACTCCTGTAGGGCCTATTGAGAGGGAATTAATTTCGGGTTTCCTATCTATTGTAAACATCCAAGAATCACTTTCATTTGAAAGTTTAGGTACATATTCTTCAGTATCGTAATCATCAACTTCAACAAACCAAGAATGATCTCCAGAAGGTAATCTATACATATCTAAAACTTCCGAAGCATTTAAACTTTTATTTAAAATTGCAAATTCATCTATAGATCCATTAAATTCATAATCAATTAAACCTACGGCTGTTCTACCTACACCTATTAAAACAGCTGCATCATTGTTAGGCATTGAAGGAACTGTAAATGTACTATTAAAAACGCCATCTATGTAGATTGTTACTTGATCACTCTCATTAAAACTAACAACAATATGAGTCCATTCGTCTTTTTGAAAGACCCCATCAATAATGGGTGTACTCCCCTCTATTTTCAACCCAAAATCATCACCAACCTGTCTAATTGCAAAACCTGAAGAAACAGCAGCCCTTTTATCAAATATTCCTCTTGTGTCACTTAAAATTCTTGGTTTGGCCCAGAAAGAATAAGAAATATTATTTTCACTTACCCAATTATCTTGATCCCCAAAGTTTACAAGGTTATCTATAGATGTAGCCGTACTAAAAAATGTCCCCCCAAGTCTTCCCCCAGTTTTATTAATTCTTGCAGCACCCCCCATAGTTCCATTTTGAACACCGTCAGAATCAGCAAAATCAAAAACATGTGTACTATTTTCCCCATATTTAGTATTATTATCAAAATGTGCCAACAATAAATAATTACTATCTGGAACTAAAACTGGAGCTGTCCAATTATAGGTAAGATATGTATTGTTTTGCCAACTAATGTTTTGATACAGCATATCTGAATATGAAACGTCAGATTTAGTTTGTCCACTTGACCCATAAATCTTAACAAACATTAATGGATCTTCTGCATCTAACACAGTTGAATTCAATAAAATTTCTCCTACATCTGTGTAATTAGTAGTATTAATTGGTGCAATTACAGTTGCATTGGGATGAGTATTCGTCACAACAGCACCTATGTCAAATTGAAATAAATCCGAATTATTAACTAACTGACTATCATCACCAGAAGCATTCCAATAATAAGTTGTATCTGTTAATTTTAATGTTTGATTTATTTCTTCACTAGTTAAAGTTCTGTTTATTACAATAAAATCATCAATACCCCCATTCCAAGGAAGGGGATTACCACCATCATTAGAATTACTAGCTCCAATCCTAAAATTAAGAATTGCTGCAGTGTAAATTGCATGAGTATTTGTAAATGTGTTATTCAATACACCATTCCTATATACTGCATATGACCCATTTTGAAATCTTGTAATGGCCATATGAACCCACTCGCCATTATTAAGAAAAAAACCTGGAGTAAGAGAAGTTGTATCACTTGCACCATTTCCTTGAATAACTGCCATATTTTTGCCATTTTGTCCAACAAAAAAACCAACATATTGTCCAGGAGCACCAGCAGGATCAAACACTCCCTGGGCAGCAAACATTCTTGATTGAGTTATATCGTCCGACCTAAGCCAACCCATAATAGTTAAATTCCACCTATGTTGAATTTCGGTATATCCAGGGGCAACTGTAACCCAGTCTCCTGTACCATCAAACTCAAAGTTTCCACCAAAAATATCATTACTATAATCTACTGCTGCATCGCCCCCCGGAGTACCATTTTTAACATCTGCCCAATCATAAACCTTTGTTGAAGATTCACCTTTAGATAAAATTTGATCAAAATGGAATCCAAATAATGTATCACTTACAATATCGAAAGGACGTTTACTAAAATTATAGCTTACTTTCGTACCATTGGTTACATTCGCCTTGTAAACTAAATCATCCAATTCAGGATTGCTATCATTAGAAGCATAAATCTTCAAAGTAACATTATCCACAGGCAACAGGTCGTCAACAACTGTTACATTAAGCTCAACACCTGCAGTACCAGAATCATGATTAGTTGTATTTGCAGGAGCAGTAATTGTCACATTAGGTATTTCATTTGGATCTATAATGTGATCAAACTCTAAAAACGCAGTATTTAATCCATCATCATTAATAACTTTCAAATCAAATGTATCATTCTCTCCAGACATAGCCGTCAAATAGGCCTTATAATACCCTTCAGAACTAATGTTATCAAATGTAGTAATTAAATTTGAAGTATTCTCTTCGTAAACCTTCACATGAGTATTCGCACTTTGATTATTCCTTACATAAATTTTAATGTGGTGTGCAGGAGTTAAATTTTGTTCAAAAGTTACCCTAACAATCTCAGTATTATTAATCATTTCAGTCCAATTACCATCCAAAGCATTAGTTTGATTATACACATCTGAAATAAAAGAATAATTTTCATCCAAATGTTGTGCAGCAGTTATATTTATTTCACCAAAACCTGGGTCATTAGGCGTGATAGTTATATTGTAATCTTGACCCGGAATCATCCCTTCTTTTAATAACGTCCATGACCCTCCGCAAGATTGATCAGTATAATTCCAATCCGCACATTTATACAAAGTATTGGAAGTTGCAGTAACGGTTACCGTTGCATTTACAAAATTTTGTAGTTTGGGATTAATTGCAAATGTTTTTTGAAATTTATCTATTGGAACTGCTTTATCCAAATCAATAATTTGATTTACCCCATTAGACATGTTATAATCTTCAAAAAGGATTTGTTTGATAGTTCCATCAATGGGTTTAAGAATAATATCATAAATTCCAGAAGATAAGCTCAAGTTGTGAATAGTTCCGTTTTGAGAATATACATTTCCTCCCCCATCACTATTAATTTCTAACGACACATTAACTGGAACACCATTTCCATCAACAACAGTTTCATTAACTGTCACATTAGAAGATTCTCCGCCACCAGAATAAGCTGGCCATTCAATTGTTTGAAAAGTATAATCTTGTATCTGTCCACTGTCAGATTGCCATAAATTTGCAGTAGAAGTATCGGTTAGTTGAACTGCAACATATCCCCTTGGCCATGCCGTTCCAGTTCCACCGGACTGTGAACTAACACCTGCAATAGAAGTTTCTCCTAATCCGTAAGTTAAACCTGTAAGTGTTACTTGCCAATTATCTTCTTCCTCACCACCAGTTGGACGCGCAGTAGGATTATAATGAGTGACTTTCATAGGATAGTTTTCGGTTTGAGTATTAGAAATAACCCATGTTACCGCATTCATATTTGATCCCCAATTCGTAGTGCCCCTAGGCAAACTATAAGTAACTGTATTTGTTGCAGTCAATTCAACTTCTGCACCACCTTGGATCAAACCATCATAATTATTTCCTGCTTCATTTCTCTGTTGAGTATGGAAAAATGCACGACTAATGGCACCAACATCAGTGATAGTATCATATTGGATTGCAGATGCATTAAAGGCATGCGCTACTCTTTGAACATTCCAATTTGAACCCTTATATTCTACAATTGCATAACTAATATCGCAATTATCGCTTGCAGCTTCTCCCCTTGTAAATCTGGGTAAATCTGAAACGGCAACCCATGCAGAAGTTACCATACAAGATTGATGATCGTTTCTCCCTACATCAGAATTACTGGCGCCTGTCAAAAATACAACAACATCTGCATCATCAGTGGGAGCAATAATTGCTCCATCACAAGTTAAACTAGATGTTCCAAAAGAACAAGTTCCAGTATCAATAACATCCATTTCATTAGGATCTCCAATTGTTCCACTATACTCCCAGATTTCCCAAGAAATTCTATTGTTTGTTGCAGACCCACGTCTTGTAAATGTAATTGTCCCACTTCCAGCTGTAAGTCCTGTATCATCAGAAATGTAAGTAGTATAATCATCCACATTTTGGTTTCCTCCACCAGATGTGCTTCCAACAGCATTGTTTCTTGAAGAAACCTGTTTAATAAAACAACTTCCAGTACATTGATTAAAGTCTACACCCTCTGTCAATATTCCAGTTAGGGATGCAGAACCCATGATCAATGAACCCCTTTGAATAGTAAAGTCGCTTGTACCACTAGGATCTACAATATAATCAAATTTTACTTTACCGTCAATTATTTTCAAATCAAATGTATCTTGTACACCTGCAAGTCCAGATAAATAAACTTTGTTAAATTCATCATTTCTAATAGCAACAAACTCAGCTATAATTTCTTTCCCATCGACAGTATAAATTTCAATTTTTGGAGACCCTTCAATAATTTGAGGATAAATTGTTATATCGTTATCAGATCTTAAGTTTTTTTCAAAAGTTACTCTTACATATTCACCATCATTTATTGTCTCACTCCAAATTCCATCTAATTTACTTACATTACTGTAAATATCTGACATAAATGTCCTATTTACATCTAAATGCAATGCATTAGTAATTACAATTATTTCATAAGTTTCATTATTTTCTAAAAGTGGTACAACCCATTCAACATAGTCAACAAGACCATCTTGATTATTATCTTTTAATGAAAAGTTGTGTTTTTGTTTAATTTCTTTCCCAGTAAATGTGTCTAAAATTATTCTATAAAGATTAACTTTATCAGCCTCGCTTTCAGGAATGTTAACAAAAGATAATACATTTTCATAAGTTAAATCTGATTTTAATACTACCCTCACACCTTCGGAGATATTTTCTACCTCTAATGTGGGACCAGGCGTTTCATATTCAATCTCAACAGTTTCAACTAGATCATCAACTTTAACTATATCTACCTCTGCACTAAGATTTGAATCATTCACAATTGTTTCTTGTAAAGGTAGGGTCTCTATCAAAGGAACTTCAGAAACGACCATCCCTGTTATTGAATTTCCGGTTATTGAATTCAAAATTCCTTTTGTAAATCCTTCTGAAGAATCTCCAGTTAAATTAATAATCGTCCCATTACCTTCATCCAAACTAGCAGAAACAATAGGGGCAGTTTTTCCATTAACTATTTTATTCAAAGTTATATTCTCAGCTACATCAGGAAGTTCAAACTCAACCTTCTCTTTAGCAGCATCAAGCATTATTTTTTTCTTCCATTTTACAGGTTGACCTATAATCGCACCGTACTGTATTGTTTCTTCAGTAACATTTCCAACAGTAGAAACTATGGTAGTTGTATTGGTAACATTTATCAAAGTTTCAACAATAATCTCTGGTTGAATATGTTCAACTCCAAGGATAATTTTTCCTTGTCCATCATTAAAAGATAAAGAATAGTTAACTCCTTCTAAAGATTCATACTCACTTTTAATCAAACTTAAATCCAAAACTGAATCTTTAATATAAAATTTCAAAATAAAATTATTACTTAATACATTCTTTAATTTACAAGTATCTTCGCATCCAGAATCAAATGAATTTATAGTATAATCGCTAACATTCATAATATCTAATAGGTTAACCAAAAAATCTTCTTTCCCTACTTCAATTTCTTCTTCAGATTCAATTTCTAGATCTTCTTCAATATCTTCTAATTCAAATACTCCTTCTGCAAATGCCATAACCTCTCTAGCTAAATCTGCAGTATAATTTTCAGAATTGTTAATATCGAACAAATATATCCAATCAGTTAAACAAATACCAAATTCAAAATCCCAGTAACTACAACCATACAAAAAGTCTCCTTCAGATTGTGCACTAAAAGAAGTATTAGTTTCATTAAAGGCAGTAAGGTTCAATCCACTAAAATCAAACCCAAATACTCTTTCAAAAGATATGTTATTTGGTTCAATTAATCCCTTAGAAGAATACTCTTCATATGCAAACCACCCTTCTTTTTCAGGATATTCTATTTCAATAAAATCATCAAGTTCAACAACAGCAGTACCATTGCTCCCATTCAAAGATTCATACTTAACTTTTTTACCTCGTGAATCAATTACATTAAAACCAGTTAATAATGATGCAATTTCCTTGTAATTCTTAATATTTTCAACAGGGTCTTCAAGAACAGCATTACCAGTTATACCTATTGAATCAAAAAAACTTTCATCATTAGATTCACTATCATAAACTAAATATGTATCTCCTGAATCAACATCAGATAAAAATATTTTAGCTACACCTTCTTCGAAAGAAGCAGTTCTTCCAGATAGCTTCAAACTCTTTAGTTTTTCAATTCCATTAAAATTTAAACTATACTCAGAACTTTCACTAACTAATAATGAGATCTTATGTTCTCCTTCTTCAACAGGCTTTGCTTCAGAAAAAATAAAATCTCCAGTTATTTTATTTCCTTCAGAAACTACATTACCAGTTATAGGGATTCCATCTTCGAAGCCTTCTCTAGCAATATCTGAAAATGTTTTAAATTCAATAGCAAAACCACCACTAATATCGTTACTGTTATCAACATTAAGGATACCTCCAAAATGCATAAATCCTACTAACATAGTTATCAAAACAAAAGACAAGAATATTCTATCTTTCATATGTACATCATGATCTTTAATTAAGATAAGATGTGTTCGAGGATTTAATGTTTTTTTCAGGGTTGCACTACTTCTTTTATGGACCGATTTAGAACTTTCTTTCTTTAATACTTTTAATTTCTGTCCGGCTTTCTTTAAATCACTACCAAGATAAACAGATTTAACTTTTCCATTTTTCAGTCTAATACTATCGTAATAGTATGGACCTAATTTTTTACCCCTTTTTGTAATATACTTCTTATACAAACGTATCCCTCTTCTTAAAAGTAATAAAAAAAGGTTGCACTACGGCATTATAAACATTATGGTTAAAAAAATAAATTAATAAATTGGCAAATTATTAGTTCCGTTTAACCAAAAGGTATATTCAAAGGCAGTCCTTCCATTAAATGCGCTGTTTAGGTCACTAACAATATATTTTATATCTGCTTTATTATTATCTGTCACAATTTCATAGTATCCGGAATCTGCTGAACCCCAAATTCCTTTATTATAATCTGCAACGCCATTATTATCGTAATCCATTACATCTTTGAAGCAATTTAATTTTGACCAAGGCGCTCCAACACCAGAAGATTTTCCACCAGAGATATAATACACTCCATCACCTTGATTATTTGCATCTTTTTTTTCACCAATAGTTGCTACATGATCATGACTCAAAAAGAAAAATTGGCCATTATACTTTTTCATTAATTTGTGCAATGTTGCTTGCTCTCCTAAAAAGGTACCATTAACTTCTCCATTATCCGTAGCCTTCAAACTACTTCGCCCATAAAAATAACAAGATATTGATGAATTTGGATCAGTTACTCCTCCATCTATATGCTCAATAAATACAAACTTCCATTTTCTATCAGAAGTTTTCAAAACCTCTTCAAACCACGATAATTGTTGGGTACCCAAGGTCCATTCATTAACATTTTGAGGAATATCCTCGGGACCGCCCATAATATCTAAAACTATTATTTGAACATCGCCAGAAGAAAAAGTATAATACTGACCTTCGGGATTACCAATAAATACTTCGCTAGGATTAGGTAAATATTTCATTCGTGCATTATGGCTTAAATTTGCAATTTTATCAGAATGATCACATTGGTCAAGTGCACTATTGGGGTCTCCAAAACTAGTTTCTCCATCATGATTTCCTAACTTGTAAATCATTGGTGCAGAATCAGTAATTGCACCATAAACATCCTCGCCAAGGATTAATTCATATCTTAATTCTGCTTCTCTTGCATTTTCAACAGAGGTATCTCCAGAATCTTCACCATTAATATTACACCTATCACACCCATTACAATGAGTCATAGCTTCATCTCCACCCATTACAAAAAATTCTGCTTTAGGGGAAATATCAATTATATTATTCAATGTTTGTTTATGTAAATCCATTCCATCTATAGCCCTTTGATTTGGAACTCCAGGAGCACAAACCTCATTCCTATTTCCCCTGGAATATAATCCATAATAATGGGAGTCTGCCATTGCTACAAAGGTAACTGGATTAGTATCATCCCTATCTCTTAAGGTTCTAAATGTATATTCTTCTCGAACTCCAAAACTAGTTCCATTAGCTTTTTTACATCTAGTTCTATAAAAATATCTTTTTCCAGGATCTAATCTATCTAATTTGAAAGTTACTCTTTCTCCTGCTAAAACAGTTTTAATAGAAGTACTCGCTAAATATTTTTCTCTTTTATAACCCTACTCAATGTAAACATCCGCATCTTCTTTTGGAACCATACTAACATCCATGGTAGTTAATTGGGGATTAGATAATGTTTCTTCAATAGTAAACTCTACATCGCATAAATACTTTTCAGAACTAACTAAACTTTGTGCATAAATTGATTGAATAGAAACAACTGCTACAAATAAGAATATTACTACAGAAAAAATAACCGATGCTTTCTTTGAATACATAAATAAAATTAAAATTTAAAGTTTATAAAACTTTCACTAAGGAATAAAAATAAGAAAAAAAGAGGGGTTAACCTCTCTTTATTTAGTTTCTCGGATAATATTGATAATAGGTTTGACCTTCAAGAGCGCTTGTCTCTTCATCTTCATCATCATCGCTTCTAACTTTTCTAAAAGCAATAACAATAGCCAAAACTACCAATACTATCAACAAGATAAAGAATATTGCAGTTAAAACAGATTTAACAGTATCGTTAGATTGTTCTACAGTATTCTCAACTTCCACTTTAGTAGTAAAAACTAGTTCGCTTAGAACATCAGTTCCTAGCATAACTTTTGCTACCCATGTATGACTTGCAGCATCTACTGAATCATATGGTGTCACAGTAATTGTAACTTCACCAGTTGAATCCGGCATAATAGTCAAGAAACTTGGTTGAACTACAGCTTCTCCCCATGCAGATACACCATCTACAGTTACGGAATAAACTCCAGGTTCTAATCCTAAGTTAGCCATCATCACCTTATATTCTACTGATTCGCCAGCATTAACTACTTTTGAACTTGAATCACTATTGATTACAGTTTGTGCGCCAGCAGCTTGTGCTGTACCTTCAACATTAAGGCTTAGAGTCTTAGTCAAAAAGCTATGACCTCTATTATACTCAATATCTACTTGTACATCATAAGTACCTGTTGCAGCATCAGATGGAATTCTTAAAAGTAAATCCATTTGCTTACTGTTATCGTTTCTTAAATGATCTTCATTCTCTTCATCAAATTCGGTGTTAAGCTCGTCAAGATAATTAACTGTGCTTATACCTAAAGCTGGAATGGATACAGTAACTTTAACATCGTTTTCTTCTGTTTCACCTAAGTTTTCTAATCTAACTGTGGTAAACAAAGAGTTACCTGCAGCGATTGTGCTACTTGGGTTCAAAAGAACGTCAAAAATTGCTAAGCCGTGTCTCTGCTCGTCAATAAATAAACCGAATGTTGCAGTTTCTTCATTATTTTGATCAGATGCTTCAATTCTTAATGTATAATCTTCAGAAGCTTCGATGTCTTCAGGAACATACAAAGTTAGAGTCTTTTTGTAAGTTTTTCCTTCATCAAGATTGAATAATCCTGTTGAATCTGAAATACTTCCATACTCATAACCATTAATTTTAGCGGTGATTTCAACATCTTCTACAGTTGCATTTGCAATTAACCATACTTCAATGTCTAATCTCTCTCCCCTTTCTATATCAAGGGCTGTGTTTACGTCAGTTTCTAAGCCGTTTACTTTGATTATATCAAATGAATAATCATTTGTACTTGCGCTAACAGATACAGCTGTACCTACCAATGCTACCAAAGCTAGAACAAAGAAAGCTATATTTTTCATGTGTCTTGTCATTTTCATCTTTAGTTAACCCCCCTAAAGGATCGTAATGTCAGTCTCTACATATAGTAGATTCTGTTACTATTGGTCGGTTAAGAATGCTATATAAACCTTTCGATGGTAAATATATATTTCGTTACTCTCTAATAATCATATATTACAGAGCCTCTATTTACCATACGCTAATACTGCTAATTAAAGTAAATCAAGAAAGCTTTTAAATCACATGGTCAAATAATCACTCGAAGGGGATATAGCATAATCTGGTTAGTGTTGCCGCCTCCAGAGCGGCGTGTCCAGGTTCAAATCCTGGTATCCCCAGATCATTCTTCTTCTTTGAATGTTGAGGCAATATCAATGATGTATTTTCCTTCAGATAACTTATACACTAAAGGTTCACCCTTAAACAAATCTACTAAATCAATTTCAAAATGTCCAGGTTTCAAAACACGGATAGATTCTAAGTCTAAAACTACTGGCAAATCTTTTTTGTTCTCATCGTCACTTTTTTCGCCAACAAGTTCCATGGCATCTTTTTCCATTTGAACTTTGTCAACAGTACTTAGACTAGTAGTAAGTTTTTTTGCTTCTTCAATGGATTTTTCTTTCATGAAGAAAAAGAATTTTCCACCACAAGTACATCCTGTAAGAACTTCTCTAGAACCATCTTCATATAACTTAGAACATCTTACACATTGGTGAGGCATTAGCGTTTCCTCTTAACTGTTCTTGCAGTTCTTTTCTTAACTGTTTTTCTAGAAGTTTTCTTTGCCGTTTTTTTCTTTGTTACCTTTTTAGGTTTAGCTTTAGACCTCATACCACCCATTCCAGGTAGAGTAAATAACTCAATCTTATTTGGATTTCTTCTAATTTCCTTAACAACTGTAGAAGGACCTATTATAGTAATACCATCTCTTTGGCCAATCAAGAACTTGACCATTTCTTTTTTTACTTTGTTAAAAAACTGTAAATTATTTTCTTCAGGGTAAATAGTGCAAATTTCAACACCCCTAAAGCTCTTATTAATTTGAGACATAGTTTCCATAATCAACAATGTTTCCTCTTCAGGTTTTAATCTTCCTTGTAAAAGAACTATCTTCTCTTGTTTAACTATATCTAATAATTTCAAAACTCTATCCTTTGAGGGGAGATTCTCTATTTCTCCATAAGGTACAAATTGTATTGTTAACATCTAAATCACCTCTTAAATAAGTCTAAACAAAGACTCATAAAACTCCTCCATATTCTTTCCCTTTTCTGCACTTATTCCAACAACCTCATATTGAGGGAATGCATTTTCAACCCTTCTAATGTTGGACTTTTTCAAATCAGCTTTATTAGCAACAATTAATACAGGAATATCTCTTGCAGCAAGGTTGCCTATTATAGTAACGTTAACTTGTGAATATGGATTCTCAGTTGAATCTAATACGACTAAACAAACATCAACTTCATTCAACCATTTAATTGCTTCAATAACTCCCTTGGTTGCTTCTTTAGCTCTTTCTTTAGCTTGCTTATTCTTCATCTTGTAAGTCAAAAATTCTTCATAATCAATTTTAGTTGCAATACCTGGAGTGTCTACAATATTAAATGACATTTCCTTGCCATTATATTTGATTGTAACTTGTTCCTTAACTTGAACATTTCTAGTCTCGTGAGGTATTTTAGAAACGGAACCCATTCTTTCGCCCAACCAGTCCGTACAAATCTTATTTGCAAGGGTAGTTTTTCCTGCATTAGGTGGACCATAAATTCCCAATTTGATATTTTTCTTCTTAGCAAACATTTTGCCAATCATTCTATTAACAAAATTTCTAATAAATTTGATAACTAGTCCCTCTTTAGGCTTAGTTTCTTTTTTATCTGTTTTAACAGCCTTTTTTGTAACCTTTGCAGTCTTCTTTGCTTTAGCTGCCTTAGAATTTCTCGGTTTAGCTTGACTTCTCTTAGTTGTCTTTGCCCTTTTTCTAGCTTTTTTTGCTGCCATTAATTAATCATCCCTTTTACGCTTAAAGATACTCTAAAATTATGTTGGATATTTTTAAGCATTTCGTTGCTAAAAACCTTATAGTTAAATATCCAAGACAATAGTAGCCTTGTATCCCTCTTTTTCCTTCTTCAAACTAAACATATGCATTGTAACTGCTTTCACATCAGTGTTTAATTCTTGTTTTTCCTGGTTTATTTTATCTCCCATAAATTTAGCTTTAATTTTATGATTTTCAGTGATTTTTACATTACATTTTTTGAAAATTAAAGATTCTGTATCTTTCAAATAAACAATTTCTTCTAAAAATTCATACAATAAATCTTCAATATTTTCATTTTCAGCTGTGTATGTATAGGTTTCTGTATCATTCAAAGTATCTAAATCTGCAATTGTTTCAAAAACAGCATCGCCGCATGCCTCAAAGACTTCATTCAAATTGCTCCCTGTTGCTTCAAAAGCTACATCAGCAATTGCTACATCTTCTAAAAATTTATGAGATTTCATCCTTTAACATTTCCAATTGGATTAAATCCAACAACCTTTCTTGCAATACCATATGCATCTAATATATCCACTACAGAATTAATATCTTTGTAAGCCTTACCTGCTTCTTCTGCAAGTCCATTCATACTTGAAGATCTAACATAAATTCCTTTCTTCATCATTTGTTCTTGTAATTCCTTTCCTTTGAATTCTTGTTTAGCTTTTGTTCTTGACATTGTTCTTCCTGAACCATGTGCAGTACTTCCAAAAGTTTCATCCATTGCCTTTTGAGTTCCAACTAACAAATGTGAACCTGTTTCCATACTTCCACCAAGAATAACTGGTTGCCCAACAGATCTATATTTAGGACACAACTCTCTATGTTTTGGAGGGAATGCTCTTGTTGCACCCTTTCTATGGACAACAACTTTTTTTATTTTGTTATCAATTTTATGTTCCTCGACTTTAGCGATATTATGTGCAACATCATAAACTAAATTCATTTCCATTTGTTCTTGAGTTTTTTTGAAAATACTTGAAAAAGCCTCTCTAATTCTATGAGTTATCACTTGTCTATTAGCGAAAGCCATATTCGATGCACAAGCCATTGCTTTGTAATAATCTTGCCCTTCATCTGAATTAAATGGTGCACAGGCTAATTCTCTATCATTAACTTTAATCCCATATTTATCCATAGACTTGTCAAAAACTTTCAAATAATCGGTTGCAACTTGGTGTCCAAATCCTCTTGAACCACAATGAACCATAATAACAACTTGATCATCTCCAATGATTCCAAATTTCTTTGCGACATCCTCATCAAAAACATTCATTGATTTTGCTAATTGAATTTCTAAATAATGATTTCCAGAGCCTAAAGTTCCTAATTGATTAATTCCTCTTTTTCTTGCTCTCTCTGAAACTTTCTCCACATCTGCTTGTTCTATTTTACCATAACCTTCAGTATTCCACATATCACTTTCTACACCATAACCATTTTCAACACACCATTTAACGCCATCAACCATGATGTCATCAAACTGTTGATTATTTAATTTCAAAAAACCCTTACACCCTACACCAGAAGGAACCGTTGTAAACAAATTATCAACTAAATTTTTTAATTGAGGTTTAACTTCCTTATAACTCAAATTAGTTGTAATTAATCTCATACCGCAATTAATATCAAATCCAATTCCACCAGGACTAATAATTCCTTCATTAACATCAAACGCTGCAACGCCACCAATTGGAAAACCATATCCCCAATGTCCATCAGGCATACAGAGTGCTTTTTTTTGTATTCCAGGTAAACATGCTATGTTTGTTACTTGATCAAAAACGCCCTTGTCCATTCCTTTCAAAAGAGCTTCATTAGCAATAATTCTAGCAGGAACATTCATTCCTTTTTTGTAACTAGCGGGCAATTCCCATTCAAATTCAGAAATCTTCTTTATTTCTTTAGGCACTTCAGACATAATCCAGATTAGTTTAAAACTTATTTAAATGTTCTGTAGAGTTAGTTAAGCTTATTAATATAGAGTAATCCATTAATTTATGTTCCATAGAATAAAAAAGTTAAAACCTTTCAATCAAGCAATGTTTACTTTGATGATTGGTTTTGCAGTTGTTGCTTTTTGGAGAGGTACTTGGGGTTTGATGGATGTATACCTTCTTCCAGACAACTATGAATTAAGTTCTTGGGTTTCTGTAATAATTGGATTATTTGTACTTTGGATAACACACCATTGGACAAAAGAATTAGCTTAATTAAAAAAAGTTAACCCTATTAACCATAAATTAAAGCGCCTACAATTATGAAAATATAACAAATTTCCCAAAGAATATATGTTATAACCAAAGGCTTTTCTTTATGTACAATTCCATAAAAGATCATTACCAAAGCTACAAAAAATAAGATATCCAAGAAACTACAGAAATTCCTGCCACATTTTTTTCAACCCATATTTTTAAGATTTGGGGAATAGTCATAACCAAACCAAAAAAACCAGCAGCATAAACCAGTTTATCCAAATTATTTTTTAGTTTATTTGGATGAGGATACTTTTCAAATTTTGTATGTACCCGTTTTCTAATATGTTGATGACTCTTTACATGCGTATCATGAACCATATTCAGAATTCAAAATAAAAACTATATAAAACTACCCATAAACGAAATTAAAAAATAAAAATTGAGGTTACTATAACCTCTTTTCAACTTCTTCCCAATTAATTATTTTGAAGAAATTTTCGATCCATTCAGCTCTTCTGTTTTGATATTTCAAATAATATGCATGTTCCCATACATCGCAAACTAAAAGAATTTTGTATCCGGGAATGAAAACTTTTTGATGATTCTCAACAGAGAATATTTTCAAATCTCCACTAGGACCTTTTGCTAAAACTCCCCAACCTGAACCTTCAACAGTCAAAGTCACTTTAGAAAATTCTTCTTTAAATTTATCAAAACTTCCAAAAGATTCTTCAATAGCTTCAAAAGTAGCACCTGTTGCAATATTATCTTCACTTCCAGATCTTAAATTGTTCCAGAAATAGCTATGTAATACATGTCCTGCACCATGAAATGCCAATTCCTTTTCCCAATGCTTAACTAAAGTATAGTCTCCTTTTTCACGACATTCTTTTAATTTAGCTACAGCATTGTTCAAACCAGCAACATATCCTGCATGATGTTTAGTATGATGCAATTCCAAGGTTTCCTTATCATAATAAGGTTCCAAGGAATCATAACCATAATTTAATTCTGGTAATTTATATTCCATTTTATATTTTACCTACTAAATCCATTCCAGGTTTTAATGTATCATTTCCAGGTTCCCAATTAACAGGGCAAACTTGATCGCCATGCTCTTCAACAAATTGTGCAGCCTTAATTTTTCTTAACAATTCATTAGTACTTCTACCAATAGAATTATCATGTAATTCGTAAGCTTTCAAATTTCCTTCAGGATCAATAACAAAAGTTCCTCTTAATGATAAACCTTCATCACGGATGTAAGTTCCATAATTTCTACACATTCTTCCAGTTGGATCAGCAATCATTGGAAAATTTATTTTCTTAATTGTTTCAGAATTATCTTTCCAAGCCTTGTGTACAAATGCAGTATCTGTGCTTACACTTAAAATTTCTGTATTCAGTGCCTTAAATTCTTCATACTTGTCTGCTAAGTCTCCAAGTTCTGTTGGACAGATAAATGTAAAGTCTGCAGGATAGAAAAATAGTACTACCCATTTACCCTTGTAATCACTAAGACTTACTTTTTTAGTATCATTTCCAACTAAAGCTTCAGCTGTAAAAGCCGGAGCCATTGTACCTATTTCTAATTTAATTTCATCAGTCATTTTATTCCTCCAAGAATGTAATGTGCCTAAAAAAGGCGTGTAATCGTCGATTTAAGCAGCAATTTACATTTATTAAGATTTATATGCTTCAGTAAACAATTGTTAATTTTTACTTACAAAATAGGCCAAAACTACACCTACAAGAGATCCAAAGAAGTTAAAGATCAAATCAAACATTGTATTGAACCATTCCCCATTAACAAATTCAGTATTAATATCTCCCAATCCATGGCCTAAAACACCTGCACCTTCACCTACAAAGAAATAACCTCCAAATTCTAAGAATTCTACAAAAACACCAAAGCCCATTGCAGCTAATACGGCAATAGTACATAAGTAAAATGTGGATAATTTTCCATTAACAAAGAAATTAGATTTATTCAAATAATTAAAAACAAACACTCCCATTCCCAATTCCCCAAAGAAATGTGTTACATGGTCCCACTGTATGAATACTGGCGAAACATTGTAAAATCCAAATACTCCAAAATTATGTAATAAAAATCCAAATGCAATTAACAAATAACTCCAAACATTTAATTTCAAAGAAGATCTACCTAAATAAAGAAGAGTTAATAAAAAAATTAAGATAACTCCATCATTAACATAATCCTTAACATTAGTAATAAATGCTATAATTATCAAAGATAAAAATACAATTAAAGATAAAAAATAACTTTTGTCTAAACTACTCAATTTCATATAAAAATAAGAGGATTACTTCCTCTTAAATTTACTTATTGACTTGCTTAAACTAACAAAAGGAAATGGTCTTTCATTACTTACAAAGGTTATATATCTCAAAAAGACATATGTCTGTGTATTCCATATTTCACTAAATTGAGCTAATTCTTTATTTCTTCTATTAGTGAATAAAGTTATAACAAAATTAACTGCAGTGAAAACCATTATTAGTGCCTTCCAAACATGTAAAATTATGCCGGAAACAAAACAAACAACAATACGCATTAAAGTTTCAGTTCTTTCACTCATATTAAATCCCCCTAAATTGTGATGTTCCCATTAAAACGTTGGAATATTATAAATCTTTCCAAGACTGAAAAACTTTATAAACCTTCTAAAAAGAAGTTAGATCACTAAAATGGGCATCCAAAACAAGATCAGAAATATCAAGATGTTCGGCTTCAGCAGCATTATGCCAAAAAAAAGCCATCAATTTGTAATAGGCATTATTCTAGTTGCAGTATTCTTTTCTCTTGGATTTTTCTTTAATGGAGAAAACTCACCAACAATTACTGGAAGAGTAATAGAAGATACTATTCAAGACAATACTGCCAACAATCCTTCTTTAAGCAATGAAGATACTCAAAATCAAGAAGAATCTACTGAAGAAGATCCATATGAGGTTTATGAATATTATGAATATGGCGGAGAATGTTCTTTCGATATTAAACAAGCAGAAGATGACGTTAATGACATTCTTTCGTATCTAGGTGAGAACGATGATGAATACCAAAAAATCAAAGAAGAATATGATAACAAATTAGAAAGCTTAAAAAACGAATATGAACCTAAATTAGAATACGCTAGAGAAGATACAGATCAAGATCAAGAAAATCTTCACGAAGCACAATCAAAATTGCGCGAACTTCAAGAAGTTTGTTCATTTTAAAAAAAAGGTGGTCTAACGGAGGAATAATATGGACCAAAACAAACAATTACACATTGCATTAGGCATTGTAGTCACACTCATTTTACTTTTGAGCATTTTTACATTTGGATGGGTTATTGGAGATTCAGACGAATCAACAAATACAAATCAACTACTTGTAGTGAATAGCCTAAGAACAGTTAACACAGCAACTCAACCAGTTGTACAAGAAACTAAGTTACCTAATTTAGGACAATCATTAACTGATCAAAGTAGACAAAATGTTGAAACAACGAACAATAATATAGAAATTAATATTCACAATTCTGGATATTATGGCAGAGGATACAACTATTATCCTAGAAGTTCGCACACTTACAGCCCATACAGAACCAGATACTACAGTGGATACCATCCTTACTACAATCATGGATTTTCATACCAAACAAGTTATGGTAATGGATTTAACTATAAATATTATTAAAGTATATAAATAGAAAATTCTTAACAAAGATATGCTAAAAAGAGGTGAGAAAATAGTTATCGCACTAGGTGGTAACTCCTTAATTAAGAAAGGTGAAAAACCCACTATTTCTAATCAATTCAAAAACGCTAAAAAAACAATGGAATACTTAGTTCCATTAATTAAAAACCATAAAGTTGTAATTACTCATGGAAATGGTTTCCAAGTGGGAAATATTCTCATCCGTGTTGAAGAATCTTTAGGCAAGGCTTACTCTATTCCTCTTGAAGTCTGTGTGGCAGAATCTCAAGGTGAACTGGGTTACATGATTGAACAAAGTTTACAAAACACATTAGCAAAAAACAAAATTAAAACTCCTGTTGTAAGCATTTTAACACAAGTACTTGTTGACAAAAAAGACCCTGCATTCAAAGATCCTACAAAACCAATTGGTCCATTCTATACTAAATCTCAAGCTCAAAAACTAATGAATAAAGGTTTCAAGTTAGTTGAACAAATTGGAAGGGGTTGGAGAAAAGTTGTAGCATCCCCTAAACCTATAAGCATAGATGATATAAAAATAATTGACTTATTATTGAAAAATAAAACAATTGTAATTGCAGCTGGCGGAGGAGGAGTTCCAATAATCAAAGAAAAAGGTAAAATAACTCATGGAGTTCCAGCAGTTATTGACAAAGATCTTGCATCTGCATGTTTAGCCAATTCAATTAAGGCTAAAACATTAATAATTTTAATGAGTGAACCTTCTGCATATCTTAATTATAAGAAAAAAAATCAAAAGCCAATAAGAAGTTTAAACATAAAAGAAGCTTCTAAATTGCTAAAAGAAGGTCATTTCCCAAAGGGTTCAATGGGCCCTAAGATTGAAGCCGCAATACAATTTATAAAAAATGGCGGAAACAATGTAATAATTACTTCCTCAAACAACATACAGAAAGCATTAATAGGAAAAAGTGGAACAGTAATAAGAAGGTAGGTGAAAAGATGGTGAAAAAGAACGTAATTATAATGGGTGCAGCTGGAAGAGACTTCCACAATTTTTTAGTTTATTTCAAAGATAATCCTTATTACAAAGTTATAGGATTTACTGCAGAACAAATTCCTGGAATTGTTGACAGAAAATTCCCTGCTAAACTTGCAGGAAAGTATTACAAAAAAGGAGTTCCAATTTATCCAGAATCACAATTAACAAATTTAATTAAAAAGAATAAAGTAAGCAAAGTATATTTATCTTACTCCGATCTACCGCACTTAGATGTAATGAACAAGGCTTCAACAGTTTTGGCTGCAGGGGCAAACTTTTGTCTACTAGGTACTGATGAAACTCAAATAAAATCTAAAGTTCCGTTAATTTCAGTTACAGCAGTAAGAACTGGTGCAGGAAAATCTCAAACATCTAGAAGAGTTGCAGAAATTCTAAGAAAACAGGGTTACAAAGTAGTTGCAATTAGACATCCAATGCCCTATGGAGATTTAGTAAAACAAGAAGTTCAAAGATTTACTACTTATGAAGACATGATCAAACACAAATGCACTATTGAAGAAAGAGAAGAATATGATCCATGGGTAAAATTAGGAATTCCTATTTATGCAGGAGTTAATTATGGTAAAATTCTAAAAGAAGCTGAAAAAGAAGCTGATGTAATCATATGGGATGGAGGAAACAATGACATGTGTTTCTACAAACCAGATCTAAATATTGTAGTCTTAGACCCTCACAGAGCAGGACACGAGATGTTATACTATCCTGGAGAAGTTAATTTCAAAGCTGCAGACGTAGTAGTTATCAACAAAATGGATTCTGCACCTAAGGAAGGTGTAAAACAATTATTAATTAATTTAAAGAAATTCAACCCAAAAGCCAAACTAATCAAAGCTAATTCTCAATTAGTAATTGAAAACCCTAAATTGATGAAAGGTAAAAAGGTTCTAATTGTTGGAGACGGACCAACCTTAACTCATGGAGGAATGAGTTTTGGGGCAGGAACAATTGCCGCAAAGAAATATGGTGCTAAGATTATTAAACCACATAAATTTATCGTGGGAACATTAAAAGACACTTACAAAAAGTATCCTCATTTGTTACAAGGGAATGAACTTCCTGCAATGGGATATACTCCTAAACAAAACAAAGAATTGGAACAAACAATCAATAAATCCAATGTGGATTTGGTTCTTGACGGTACACCTGTTAGTCTTAAAAGACAAATAAAAATAAAAAAACCTTTGATGGAAGTTAACTATGTCTTAAGAGAAATAGGAAGGCCCAACTTAATGGATGTAATCAAAAAAATAAAAATAAAAAAGAGGAAACGATGAAGAATTTAGTAAGCTTAAGCAACATAAGTCCAAAAGATTTTCAAGGATTAATAGACAAGGCAATTGAAATAAAAAGTAGAAAATCTATGTACACTAGAAGTTTATTTGAAAAGTCTCTAATTATGATTTTTCAAGCACCTTCTCTAAGAACAAGAGTCTCATTTGAAGTTGCAATGACTCAACTACATGGAAGCGCTATAAACTATTATTCTGAAAACTCCCCCTGGGGCCTAGGAAAGGAATCTATGGAAGATGTAGCTAGAACTCTAAGTCAATATTGCGATGTAATATCCGCTAGAATATATTCTCATTCAGAACTAAAAAAACTAGCAAAAAATGCTTCAGTACCCGTAATCAATATGATGACTAACGATGGACATCCTTGTCAAATCTTAGGTGACTTCTTAACAATTCAAGAAAAATTAGGAAAAACCAAGGGACTCAAAATTGCTTATTTAGGAGATGCTGAAAATAATGTTACTTATTCACTAATGCGGGCATGTGCACTAACAGGAAATAGCTTAACAATTGCATGTCCAAAAAACAAAGAATATTCTCCAAAAGAAAGAGTGGTTACTGAAACTAAAAAACTAGCTAAAAAATACAAAAATAAAGCTGCAGTAATTACAACGGACCCATTAAAGGCAGCAAAAAATGCAGATGTAATTTACACAGATTCTTGGATGTCTTATAGAATTCCTCAAGAAGAAAAGAATAGAAGACTAAAAGACCTTAAACCATTCCAAGTTAATAAAAAAGTATTTTCACAAGCTAAAAAAACAGCAGTATTTATGCATTGTCTTCCTGCAATGAGGGGACACGAAGTTACAGAAGAAATAATAGATGGTAAAAAATCAATAGTTTTCCCGCAAGCACAAAATAGACTCCATATTCAAAAAGCAATTCTTATGAAATTACTTAATAAATAAAATGGCAAATAAACAAGCAGTTGAATATGCAAAAGAGTTAGCCAACAGAGGTTTTACAGCTGATGCAGCTAGAGAAATCATGCTTTCTAGAGGATTTAACCAAAAAGACACTGATGAAGCTATGGTTCTTGCTTCAAAACCTGAAAAACAAACTAGCGTTAATAGCCTATTAGTCATAGCACTTGTTTTTGTTATTCTTTTAATTCCCATCATGTTTTTATTGACTAGTGGAGATAGTTCAGTTGATTCAAGTTCAGATGAAACTTCTTACGTACCTCAGGCACAAGATAGTTATGAAGAACAAGAATTAAACGAAGAATTTGCTTACGGCTGTTATTCTGATGAAGAATGTTTATTCAATGAAAACTGTTTAAACAATGAATGTTCCCCACTATACTGTACTTCTTGCGAAGAAGCATTTAACCACGAATGTACACCTTTAGTTTGTAATGACAATGAAACAAATACTTGGGATTACTGTTCTGAAGGAACATGTTTTAACGAGATTATAACTTCTTGTATCAACGAAGATGCTTTCTGTCCAGAAGGGTGTAATGAAACTACTGACTTAGACTGTTCAATTCAAATAGAATGTACTTCAGAACTAGATTGTGGAGATGGTGACCCAGAAACAATAGATACTTGTGAATCTCCCTTCGAAGGCGCTCCAAAAGAATGCATCCATACATTTCCACTTTGCGTAGACTTAGATGGTTACTGTCCTTCAAATTGTACAACCTTAACAGATAGCGATTGTGAATCTATTTGTGGTAACGATGTTAAAGAAGACCCTGAAGAATGTGATGGTGATTGTCCTGTAACATTTTCGGATTGTAATGATAACAACACTTGTACAACTAACACTCTCTTAGGCTCATCAGCCCTATGTACTGCAGAATGTGTTTATACAGAGATTACAATGTGTAACTCCAATGATGGATGCTGTCCATCTTCATGCACTTATTCATTAGACAATGACTGTGCCCCTAGTTCAAATTTACTTGCTACTGGAAGTTTTACTTCAGTACAAAGAATAGCCTCTGGAGATATTGAGCTACTCTACTATGAAAGTGGAGTCCATAAAGTAACATTTAGTGAATTATTTTCAATAACCAATACAAATTTAAATCCAGACTTAAACATATATTTGGCAGTTAAACAACAAGTTACAACTAAAGAAGATTTAGATTCGGGAAATTTACTACTTGAACCATTACAATCCATTTCAGGCGGACAAGAATACGAAATTGCAAGTTATATTTCTAACATACAAACTTACAACAGCATAGTAATCTTCCAAGATAACTTAAATGCGGTTTACGCATATTCAACAATAAATTATAATTAAGATGATAGGCAGAACAACAGTACTAACAGCAATATTCTTAGTAGTAGTTGCATTTATGTTTTATCAACCTTCCGAGAATGTAGGAGAAGTTATTCAACAGAAAGTTACACTTCAAGTTTCCGAAGAAATTTCACTATATGGAGATTTTTACCCAGAAAAGTCCAATAAAGGAATAATTCTAATTCACATGTATGGGGAAGATAGAACTTCTTGGGATTTTTTAATACATGAACTTAGAGAGAAAGAATACAATGTACTTACTTTAGACTTAAGGGGCCATGGTGAAAGTAAACCTAACAGAGAATTAACGCAAGATGATTTTGATAGTATGTCTTCAGATCTAACTTCTGCAACAGATTATTTAATTGAGAAAAAAATTAATGAAATATCTATAATGGGTGCATCTCTTGGAGCCAATGTAGGTCTTAATTTCATTTTAAACGAGCCCAAAGCCCATAGATTAGTTCTTTTATCCCCAGGAATAGAATATCGAGGAATAAATGTTCTTGAAAGTGCAAAATACTACGATAGACCATTATTGATTCTTTCCAGTATAGGGGATGAATATTCTTGGGACTCCTCAAATCAAATATTTAATTTATCTCCTAGCAGAGTTAGATTAGAACCTTATGAAGGAAATATCCATGGAATTAATATTCTTAAACAAATTCCAAAATCAAAAGAATTATTATTTAAATGGCTAGAAGAGAATTGATTATTTAGACTCCAAAAGGCTATACAAATAATCGATAAAATCACAAGCACTCTTTCTTAAAAGACTTATTTCTTTAGGAGCAAGATCATTCCCATTTCTTAAAAAAGATTTAAGTTCATAAATCTCTACCATAAAATCAGAATATTTTTTTGAGAGATGCAAAACTCCATTCTCAAGCAGGACCTCTTTTTGTTTGATTATAGAGGGATCTATATAACGCAAATAATTTAAAAAAGATACTAAAACATTGTATATTATGCCTTCAGCATATTCTTCTTTTGAAAGGGGAAGAGATTTCTTTTTGTAGACCATCATTCCAGAATCTTCAAAATAAACTCTAGAAAATGCAGACCTATTTAATATATTGGACTTGTTAATATCCCAGTCTTGGATCAAATCTTCTTTTTTTAATTCTTTTAGTGGAGTGAGATCTTTAAGAGGGGTTCCAAAAAAGAATTTACAAAAATTTACCCAATCAAAAGATACAGTTTTACGTTTTCTATTTTTCCAAGTTTCTAGATCATATATCAATAAATGAAGTTGTACAACTTTTCCAGAACAAGGGATTTGTGGCTTTAGTGGCCCTATCCTATTCTCGACAATGATATTAATTTCGTCAGTTGTAAGTGATTCGGCAAGAGTAATAAATTTTGAATTTATTTTAGAATAAATTTCAGAAGTGAGTTGGTTCACAATAATTATGATATCTACATCATTTACAACATTAAGAGAATTAGCATATTGAAAAGATCCCACCAAAGAAAGATTGATCAGATCATCCATTTTTAAATTATTAATTTCAGATATTAGTTTTTCCTTAAATTTAAATACCATGTTAAATCAACATATTAATTAAGTATTTAAAATATCTTCCAATTTAGGTTAAAATATGAACTTCCAAGAAAAATGCTACAAAGTACTAAAAACAGTGCCTAAAGGTAAAATAACAACATACAAAGAAATAGCTAAAGCACTTAATTCTAAAGCTTATAGGGCAGTAGGAACTGCAATGAACAAAAACCCTTACGCTCCAAAAGTACCATGTCACAGAGTAATAAATTCGAATGGAAACGTTGGAAACTTTGATTCAGGAACAAAAAATAAAATAAAACTTCTAAAAAAAGAAGGAATTGAAATAAAAAATAATAAAATTGATCTAAATAAATATTTATTTAGACCTTACAAACATCGCATTTAGCAAGAACTCTTTCTTTAGCAATATCCATACCGTATTTACGTGGAGAAATACCTTTCTCTTTAGCCCCATCAAGAACTAATTTAGTATTAACAATTATTTTTTCTTCAACCATCTTCCACATATCTTCTACAGAACCTTTAGTATACTCTACATAGCTACTAATAACTCCTCCAGAATTTGCAACAAAATCAGGAACAATTAATACTCCTTTTTTATGGAATGATTCTTCGACCTCATGAATCATAGGAATATTACTCCCTTCAACAATTAACTTATATTTCATTTCATCAACATCCCCAGCATTAATTAAGTCTGGAACTGCTGCAGTAATTAAAATATCTGCATTAACTGTTTTGATGTCATGACCAGGTAAAACTTTTCCACCTTCGTATTCAGTAACAGTTTTTTTATCTTTCTTAGCACTAGCTAGTTTTTCAAAGTCTAATCCATTTTCATCAAAGATAACTCCTCTTGAATCAGAAGCAGCAACTAACTTAGCGCCAGCTTCGGTCATAAACTTGGATACAAACCATCCAACGTTTCCAAAGCCTTCAACAGCAAAAGTAACATCTTTCAAATCCATTCCTAAATGTTCAACTGCAACCTTAGTTGCATGGAATACTCCAAAACCAGTACTACCTAACTCATGAGGTATTCCTCCCATATCTGCAGGTTTTCCTGTACAAGATTTCATATCTCCAATAGTTTCAGCAAATATTCTCATCTCAGGTTCAGCCATATTCATATCGGGAGCAGAAACATAATGTTCCGGACAGATAACTTTCAAACCTTCCGCAAAAGCCTTAACGAATTCAGCTTTTTCTTCTGGACTCATATCTTTATCATTTCCAATAATTCCGCCTTTTCCCCCACCAAATGGCAAATCTGCCAAAGCATTCTTCCAAGTCATTGCTCTAGCCAATCTAGAAACTTCATGAGCTGTAACTGTTGGAGTCATTCTAACTCCACCTTTAGCAGGACCTAAGGCAGTACTATCAATTACTACAAATCCTCTCATCCCAGATTTAGGATGGTAAACTTCCAGAACTTTTTCTGGACCATAACTATCATATTCAATCATTTTTTTAACCTCGTAATATAATTGTAAACACCTTGTGCTGCAATACTTCCTTCTGATGCAGATGTAATAAACTGTTTAAGTTTAGTTGAATCTGTTATATCTCCTGCTGCAAAGAAACCTTCAACATTAGTTGCACCTTCTTTGTTAACTTCTATGAATCCATGTGAATCCAATTTAACTCCCACATTAACTGCAAGTTCATTCAAGGGAATATGCCCAATCTCAATAAACAAACCATCAAGTTCTAATTCATTGCCATTATCTAACTTAACTTTAGTCATCATCTTATCGCCAAGTACTTCAACAACATTAGCATTATGAATAACTTCAGTTTTGTCATCAGCATAAACCTGTTCAGAATTAAATGGTTCTGCTCTTAATTTATCTCCCCTATAAACAACATATACTTTCTTAGCATAGTCTTTCATGAATATTGCTCCTAATGCTGCAGAATCGCTTCCACCAACAACAGCAACAGTACTATCTTTATACAAAGGACCATCACAAGTATAACAATAATGAACACCCTTTCCTGAAAATTCTTTTTCACCAGGAATTCCTAATTCCCTATGTTTCATCCCCATTGCAAAAATAACGGATCTTCCTTGATAACTTTCCTTTTCACAAATTACTTCAAAGCCACCTTCAATTTTTTTTATCTCTTTAACAGTATCCGTAATTAAGGGAACTTTGTACTCTTTAACATGTGCAATAAATTTATCCATTAATGCCATTCCACCTATTCCAGGTTCTCCAATCCAATTATCAACCTTATGGGCAATATTTCCAGTCCCGCCCATCTCTTTTGCAATACAAATAGTATCCAAACTAAATCTTGCAGAGTACAATGCTGCACCTAATCCAGCTGCTCCGCCTCCAAGAATAATAACATCTTTCATATATTTTCAAAATCCAAATATCTATTTAAGGATTATGTTGATGTGAATTAATAAAATGCATTAGAAGAAGATAAAACTAGTTTTAATCTATTTTGCATAAATCGGATCTACAAAACTCTTTTTGAAAAATCTTAAGAAAATTCCAAATCCAACAAATACTAAGATAAATGCTACATGATCTAGAACTATATGACTCATTGCTCCTTCAGGAGGCAGTATTGTATAAATTCCTAATACTTCAATTGCTTCCAACAAGTGATATATTGCTGCAGGAACCATACTAAAGAATAACCATCTCAATGCACTAAGAAGTCCATCTTTATGGCCATTGTAAATTTTAAATGAATAGTATAAGGGAAATAATATTGCTAAAAAAGTAATTCCATGTACGATTGCTTCTAAAATTGTATCTTCCATTCACCTCAACTCCATATTAAAGAAATTTATTCAATATTTAAACTTATTTATTCTTCAACAACTCTTTTTTCATGATGTTTCTCTTCAGAACCATAGTAAGGTTCATTTTTATCAAAACCTTCATCCGTTTTCTCTTGACTTCCACCATTAGAAGGATAATACTCTTTTGTTTCTGTAACTATTTCTTCTTCTCTTTCAGGACCATTCAAAATTTCAGCAATCTTCTTACCAAATTCATTAGAAGCTTGAGGACCATCAGCAGTAACGATTTGTCCATCTACAACAACATGACTATCTGAAGTAATTGCTCCAGCTTCATCCAAAGTACTTAGCTCAGACTCAAAAGAAGTTGCATCTTTTCCAGCTAAAACTCCTGCCCTTGCTAAAATTCCAGGAGCAATACAAATTGCACCCAATAATTTACCTTGTTCAATAGTTTGATAACACATCTCTAATACTTTTTCATTCTCAAAGTACACACTTGCACCCGCACCACCTACAAAGACAAGAGCATCATAATCTGCAACATCAGCTTCGTCAATTAACACATCTGTAACAACCTGCTTACCTTCAACAGAAGTAGCTGTATCTTGTAAACTAGAAACTAAAACTTTATGACCTGCTTTTTCAAGCTCTTCTCTAACCAAAAAGTATTCCTCATCTTTGAAATCTTGAGGTGCAATAACGATTAAAATGTCTGCCATTAGCAATCAATGCTAAAAACAGTCTTTTTAATATTTTTGTTTATAAAGAAATACTAATTCTTTCTTTTTTGGATTCTAAGAGAGCCACCGCGCTTGTAAGGACTTCCCCCACCGCCTTTTGCAACCCTTTCATTGGGATCTGCTTCATATTCTAGACTTTCATCAAATCCACATTCCATACAAACAACATAACTAAAAAAATCATCCCCTTCTACTTCCACATGGGAACTTTTACACCTAGGACACTTTTTATTATCTTTAGAACAAACTTTTCCTTCAGTCATAAGACATCTTTCCAATTTTCTCAGATAAAACGGAAGCTTCTTTTCCAGAAAGAATTTTTCTTTCGAAGTTAGAATCTAGATTGACATCTGCACCACAAGCACACTCAATAGATAATGATTGGTTTACCTTAACCTCAAACTTAGAAGCTATTGAAAAATTATCGGATTTAAGAATTTCAGATTTCTTCATAAAAATTTCACGATTCCCATTAAGCATTAGTTGAGATTTTGCTTCTAAACCACTTCTCCAAAGTTTATCATCTAATAATTTGTTTTTCACATCATTTACAACAATTTTATTTCCATCAATACTCAAAAAATTAACTTGAGCATTATCACAATTAGAAATATGATTCTTCCAGTTAGTACTTAAATCCATTGCATCAGATAATGCAGTTCCATGTGTAAATTCTTGTTTAATAGTCATTTTAATCTTCATGATAGAATGGACTTAAAGTATCGTCCACTTCATATCCCTCATAATAATCTAAAAGCATATTAAATGCATCATCAAAAGCAACATCTTCCTCAGACTTAGCAGTATTAATTACTTCACTATCTTCTTTATTTTCTTTTACCATTTTTATCAATTCTTCGTTAAGATCTGCCTCTTTCATATATGCTTGAAAGGTATTGTTCTATTAAAAGGTTTACTAGACGATTTTATTGCCTTCTTCATCATAAATATGTATTACATTAACTGGACATGCCTCAGCAGACTCTAAAACCTTCTCAAGCTCTTCTTCAGTAAATTCATATTCAAAAACTCCAGGTTTAGTTTCCACGCCACCAAGTAAATTTGCCTTCCCATCCATATCAGAAATTTTCCACCTTTCTTCCAATAATGCTGCACAT
>Ga0233430_1000298_pt1 | contig 100431 bp, 67 predicted proteins | sample SI_118_April2016_2_FD_179883 | JGI IMG/M metagenome (GOLD analysis project Ga0233430, IMG submission 179883) | Seawater microbial communities from Saanich Inlet, British Columbia, Canada - SI_118_April2016_150_MG | ecosystem: Environmental > Aquatic > Marine > Inlet | place: Canada: British... | reverse complement strand
CGATGGCACGCGCATGATCATGGAAGGGGGGTTCATGCTGTTGGGCGGACTGGCCGGGGCCGGGTTGACTGCCCTGCACGCCCGCGACCTGCTGTCGCTGAGCGAGCTGTTCACCGCCCTTCTGGGACTGAGCGCGGTGATGGTGGTGTGCGGCTGGTTGCTCAAAAAGAGCTATACCCAGGTGCTGGTGCGAGCGGTGCGCGAGCAGGATATCGACGTAGAGGACGAGCAGGCGATGGCCACTCTGAATCGGCACATTGCCCGTTCGGCCGAATTTTCTCGCGAATTGCTGCTGCACCGGGACGACGGGGTGCGGCAGATGGGGATCGATATTCTCCGGGGCAATCCGGGGCCGTGGGTAGAGCAGACCTGCACTCCGCTCATCGAGCACGAGAACTCCCGCATTCGCAGCGCGGCGCTGGAGGCGCTGAGCGGAGGGTGCGAAGTAGTTCAACGCGTGCTGCCCCATCTGGACGACGAGGACGAGGAGGTGCGGTTGAGCGCAGCAGGGGCGCTGGCGAGGCTCATCGGGACCAACGGCCAGTCGGTGAGTCATGAGCTGGGTTCCGAGCAATGCCAAGCGGTGGCCGCCGCCACCCTTCCGCGGTTGGAGAAGGTCGACCGAGGAACGGCCGATTACCTGGTGGTCCTCGAGCGGCTCGAGCACGAAGAGTCAAAGGCTCAACGCCAGAGGCTGCTCGTGGAGATGCTCGATAGTGAGAAGATAGAGGAGCGCATCGATGGTATCCAGGGGGCCCGGAGGATGGGAGCGGTGGAGGTGCGCGAGCGGATCATTTCCCAGCTCGAACACCCGCATCCAGGAGTCAGGGAAGCAGCTGTGGACTACCTGGGAGACCTGGGGTTGTCCGAGGGATTCGCGGCGCTGCTGGAGATTCTGGGAGACCCCGATCCGGACGTGGCGCAGGCTGCTTCGAGATCCCTGAGCAGGTTGGCGCAGGAGCAGGGGCGGGAGACGTTGCTCCTGCGGCTGCAGTCCTGTCCATTGAAGGAGTGGAAGGTGTTGTTGACCACTTTTGTAGAGATCGACGATCAGCGGTTGACCCAGCCGCTGAAGGACTCCTGCCATCAGCGGCTGGTGGAGGCCAATCGTCGTCTGGTGGCCATCGAACGGCTACAGGCGGAAGGGGAAATACCCGCTCTCAAACTGCTGATCGATCAGCTCAAGGGGCAGAACCTGATGGTCCAGGACGGGACGGTGACCCTGCTGGGATATTTGGGAGACGTGGGGGTGGTGGGTGACCTGCTGGAGCGTCTGAGCGAGACGGATGAAGAGGCGCGCGAAAACGCCATCGAACTGTTGGAGAACATCGCCGACCGGGAGTTGATGGGCAATTTGCTGCCGCTGCTGGAGAAAGACGCCGAGGTGCAGCTTCGCGAGGCGAAGGAGATCAGTGGCTGGGAAGAGGTGAGCGTCGAAGCCGTCCTGAGCCACCTGCTGCGCAATCCCGATTCCTGGACGCAGATGGCCGGAATCTGGATTGCGGCAGAGATGGGCCTGCTGCCGCTGCTGGAGGAACTGCCCGATGAGCTGGCGCCCCACGTGGTTGAAAGCGTGGCCGAAATCGAGAGGAAACTAGGAGGAACCATGGCTGCCGAAGACCTGCCGCTGACGACGATGGAGAAGATCACCTTCCTCAAGGGATGCGAATTTTTTGCCGCTCTGCCGCTGGAGGAGCTGTACCACATCGCCGTGTCGATGGAGGAGGAGAGTGTCAATGCGGGGACGACGGTCATCGAGGAGGGCACGCTGGGAGACAAGATGTACATCGTGGTGAGTGGAGAGCTGGAGGTGAAGAGGAAGGATGGACAGCGAGTGGCGGTGCTGGGGGCGGAGCAGGTGGTAGGCGATATGGCCCTGCTCGACGACGAGCCGCGCTCGGCCACCGTGGTCGCTCTGGAGGAAGTCCACCTGCTGTCGCTGCAGCGCTCCAGCCTGGAACGCATCCTGCGGCGCTATTCCTCGATCGCCTTCAATATGATGCGCATCCTGTCGCAGCGACTGCGGAATGCGATGGCGGGTTAGGCCGAGTGTTCCGCAGAACACTCAGGGCGTGTTTGCACAGTCCCGCCGGAATAAATTTTCCCAATCGACCCGACCGGTAAACTGCATGGCTGCAAAGAGGGTAACGATGCTCAGCGCGGTGATGGCCAGGCCGGTGTAGCCGGGAAAGAAAAAGGTGCAGGAGAACAGCACCTGATATATTACCTGGGCAAGACCCACTCTGATCAGGGCGAAGCGCAGACCGACCACCAGGCGCACGTAGGAGACGACCAGGAAGAGAGAGACCAGGGAGCAGATGGCGAAGGATGCGTGGATGGAGAGGTGGTCCACCAGGTAGGCGAGGAGGAGGTGGAAGCTGAAGAAGGCGGCGCCGATGAAGAAGTAGTGCATGGGGTGGAGGCGGATCTCCCCGATAGTGGTGATGAGGAAGAGCAGAAAGAAGAACAGGAAGAGAGAGATGGGGGCGGCGAAGCAGACCTGGCTGACCCAGGGACCGGGGTTCAGCTTTTGCGGGAGGGCCAGCCCCAGGTCGGCGCCGGTGAGCAGGCGGTCGTAGCGCCAGATCAGTTTCCAGCCGGTCGCCGTTGTCTCCTCCTGGAGCGGGGAGATGGTCTGGCGGGGGAAATCGATGCGGTCGAAGTCGGTGTGCACGGTGAGCTGGAAGTCATCGACCTTCTCGGTCTGGTTGCCGAATCGGTAGCGCCACTCGTCCAGGCCCTGGGAGCGATAGGAGAGGCGCAGGGTTTGGCTTTGACCGGGCTGGAGCTGGAGAGCGTGGAGGAGGCGACCGGAGAGGATGGTCGGAGCCGGCACTTCAGTATCGCCCACGGCAAGGGTGAAGCCGTCGTATACGGCCTGGGAGGAGGGCAGGGGAAAGTCGAAGATCAGCCGACGCGGTTCGGGCGTGGAGTTCTCGACTCGGTAGGCGGCATCGAAGTCCACCCGATAGGTGGAGTACCAGAGCAGCCCCTTGCGGCGGTGGTCGAGCTGCAGATCGACGTCGATCCGACTGGAGAGGAGTGGAAGGAAGTTTCTTTCCTCGGGATTTTCCGTCTCGCGCAGATATGCGGCCGGAGTGTGGGCAGATTCCGACTCGGTCCAGTAGAGGAGGGGAGCCCGTTGGATTTGAGAAGTCCCCCAGAGCTGCCCCACGGCGTCTCTCAGTCTGGCATCCTGGCGGTGTGTACGGAAGGTCACGGTCCCCCCGAGGAGAATCCAGGCGAGGGTGCAGCAGCAGAAGACGAAGCCGATGGCGATGATGCGTCTGGTCATACCGTGCTCCTTTAAATGAGTCCTTGGTCGAGGACTTTATCCCACAAAGTAAAACTTTTCAACAAAGAGAAGGTTTCTGAGAGGCACTTGACTTATTGCCGGGTTTTCAGCTAGCTATATACGGCCATTCGGGGAAAACCCGAATGACTCAATTGCCTTTTTCCCCCATAAACGGATTATCAGGCATCTTGCGGGTCCCCAGGACACATCGACGTTCGATCTACCTACCTGGCGATCTATTGAAGCCGTTCAATCCATTCCGCGAGTCTGAAATGTCATCGAATAGATTTTCCTGTACGCCGGGGTCGCGACGAGGCGCTTTGTGCTTTGCCGCGCTGATGGTCTTCTGCCTTACGACTGTGTCGTCCCCCGTCTGGGGGGAGCAGGTCGACTTCGATCCGGACAAAGAAGCGCGCCGCATCTTCACGACGGTGATGAGCCCGTACTGCCCCGGACTGTTGTTGGCGGACTGCAGCAGTTCGGCCGCCGCGGTGCTGCGCGACAGCATCAAGGCACAGTTGCATCGGGGAATTCCGCCTCAGGAGATTATGGATGAGCTGGTCGACTCTTTTGGCGACAACATCCTGGGGGCACCCCCCAATCGAGGGATGGGCAGGCTGGCCTGGCTGGGACCGATTGCGGCGCTGTCGGCCAGTTTGCTGATAATCTTCTGGTGGGTTCGGCAGCGGCGCGAGCCGATTCCCGATACCGAGCCGGTCATCGCACAGGCATCGGATCCGGGGGAGGGGAATCCCGCTCTGCGGAAGCAGCTCGAAAAGGAGTTGAAAGAACTCGATTAGAATCGGCGCGCGGGAAAATAGGAAAAAGTGATCGGTATGCAGAGAGGCCCGGATGAGCGTTCATCCGGGCCTCTCGCGTTTACAAGAGCTGGACCAGGTCAGACTATCAGCACCGCCCGCTTTTCGATTTCGTTCCAGTCGGGGTGGGACTGGAGGCCCGGTTCATCGGGGGCGGTGATGTAGCCATCGACTATGCTCAACGGGCCGCTGGCCTCGAGTCCGGCGATTTGCTCGGTATCGATGACCAGTTGTTCGTAGTAGTCGTTGTTGGGAATGGCGGCGCAGAGATGCAGGTTGGGGATGCCGCCGCCGTGCACCTGGGCGCGCATGCCGAACGATTCGGCCAGGTGGGCGACCTTTATCGCACCGGTGACTCCTCCCTTGAAGCCGACGCTGACGCGCATCATGTCGAGCGCCCGGTACTGGATCCAGGTGGCGGCGTTCCAGTGGCAGCCGTCGCAGGTTTCGGCGGCCAGCACCGGGATGTCGAGGCTGCGGCAGAGTTCGGCGTAGCTGACCAGATCGAACTCCCGCATCGGCTCTTCGTACCAGAGGAAATTCACTTCTTCCAATACTCTCCCGAACCAGAGCGAGGTGGTGTAGTCCCAGCCGGCGGAGCCGTCGAACATCAGGTCGGCGTCGTCCCCCACCCACTTGCGCAGGTTGCGCGACAGTTTGGCATCCTCCTTGGCGTCTCCCCAGGCGTGCAGCTTGAAGGAGGTAAAGCCGATATCCCGGCTCTCTTTGATGTGGCGCTCGTACTCGTCCATGGTGTCCCAGGTGACGGTGGAGGCGTAGGCGGGGATTTTCGCGTCGTACCCTCCGAGCATCTTGTAGAGGGGCATGTTCGCCTTGCGCGACTTGATGTCCCAGCAGGCCACGTCGAGCATGCCGAGCTGGTGCACCTGGAACTCCTCCAGACGGTCGAGTTCCCAGATTTCGTGCCACAGTTTTTCGGTGTTGAGTGGATCTAAGCCGATATACTTCTTCAGGCGTCGCCGGACCAGATCGGCGGTGGCATATCCCCGTCCATCAGACATGCCGACGATCCCTTCATCGGTTTCGACCTTGATGATGGAGGAATAGGTCGGTTCGCCCGGCGGCGTGCCGTCTCCCGCGCCGGGGAGGCCCGCGCGCCAGCGGAAGTTGGGTTCTGGGGCGATGTGCTCGAGGACATAGCATTTGATGTCGGTGATCTGCATGTCGGGTTTTCTCCTATGTCAGATGGTGAGTTCGAAGTGCGAGCTGGCGATGAAGCGGATTCCGCCGAATGGGGAAGCGGACGGAGCGTTGTAGTAATAGGCGGTGAAGATGCGGCCATCGATGGAGCGCTGGAGCAAGGCGATGGCGCGGCTATGGTATCCGCCCAGGTCGTGGCGGACATCTTCCGGTGAGGAGTAGATGCACGGGGCGTGGTTGTGGCCGACGACCAGTTCGCCGTCGCCGAATTGCGTGAAGAGGACCTGGCGGGGATGGCCGCAGTACCAGTTTTCGCCGCGATGGAGGATGCCGTGTTCGAGATGGCGGATCTGCGGTGGAATCATGGTTTTCCCCCTGGTTCGATGTTCAGCCGGCGCATGAGGTTATTGACAAAAGGAGTTACCGATAATCCAGTTTTCGCACAGCGGCCAGGTTGGCCACTTCGATTCCCCTCTGATACTCGTAGGGCTCATCGACCGGCGCGATGACCCAGGCGCTTTCTGGCTGCAGGTCATCGACCAGTTCAAAAAATCCCCGCGACGGTTTGGGAGCTTTGGAAAGCTTGCATTCAAAGACCGCTTTTCTCTCCCCGCGCTCCATGATCAGATCGATCTCCGCTCCGTTGCTGGTGCGAATGAAGGAGGGGCGCCAGCGCGGCAGGGCGGCGGCGATATTCTCCAGGGCAAAACCTTCCCAGGAAGGGCCTGCCTGCGGATGTCCCAGTAGATAATCGAAATCCTCGACTTCGAGCAGGGCATGGAGAATACCGCTATCGCGGATATACAGTTTGGGGGAACGGGTCAGGCGTTTTTTCAGGTTCGTTTCGCAGGGGGGCAGCAGGCGGATCATATAGGTCTGCTCCAGCACGGCCAGATATTTCTTCAAGGTCGGTACCGACAAATCCATCGCTCCGGCCAGTTTGCTGTAATTGGTCGTCTGGCCGTGATAATGCGCCAACAGGCGCCATAGACGTTCCATCACCGGCATGGGAATGGCCATGCCGAGTGCGGGAATATCCCGTTCCAGAAAAGTTTGCATGAAGTCCTGGCGCCAGTCGAAACTGTCCTGCTCGTTTCTGGCCAGCAGGCTGTCGGGGAAACCACCGCGCAACCACAGCGATTGCCAATCTACTACCTGCTCTACTTCGGAAAACAGGAACGGGGTGAGATCCAGATAGGCAAGCCGTCCCGCCAGGGATTCGCTCGATTGCCGGATCAGATCCCGCGAGGCCGATCCCAGAATCAGGAATCTTCCCGGTCGCCGATCCCGATCTATTTCGGAACGCAATGTTGCAAAGAATTCCGGCAACAGCTGGATCTCGTCCAGACAAATCAGTTCCCGACGATGGCGTTCGAAGAAAAGCTCTGGTTCTGTCAGTTTATTCCGATCGACCCGGTCTTGAAGATCCAACACGACTGCCTTTTTCCCTTTCAAGAACTCCCGGGCGAGGGTCGACTTACCGCATTGCCGTGGCCCAAGGATGGCCACCGCTGGTGAGCGTCCCAGCGCGCGATCCAGGGCAGATTCGGCTAATCTGGGCAAATATCCATGCAAAACGATAACTCCTATTATCAATTTACATGGATAAATTGAACATCTGTCTTACATAAGTCAAGTGAATAGAGGTGTTCTCCTTTGCCGCCCAATCCGCTCGGGAGGGAATTTCGGATTGCGTTTGGCGCGCGAATTCTTCCGCTTCATCCCGCTCAGAGTTCGTCGATCCGGCACTTTCGGCCGAAGATCTCCTGTGCTTCCAGGCAGGTGGGAGCGCATCCGGCAGCGACCAGGGCCAGGGTGCGCAGGCCGAGGATGGATTCGTCCAACGGAGCGGCCGGCAGGACCTCGTAGCCGGTGAAGTGGGCGATGAGATTGCGGAGATGGGGCAGGTTGCGGGCGATGCCCCCGCCGAGAAGACAGCGGGAGAGGGTGTGGTCGGGGTCGAGCACGGCGGCGATTTCGCGATACTGGGCGGCGAAGGAGCGGAGCAGAGAGGCCAGGTAGTTGTGCAGGTTCAGGCGGCCCTCGCGGATGCGGGTGATCCCGCCCCCGTCGCCGAAATCGCGTGCTCCTGGGAAGAGTCTCAGGTCGAAGTCCAGATCGGAGCGCAGGACATCGGCGGCGCTCATTTTGTCGAGCAAGGTCCAAAAATCGGCGTTGCCGCCGGACACTTCGTCGAGGAAACCGACGTATTCGTTGAGGGCGCGACCGGCCGGGACTGCGGTAATGGTCTGCAGATAGTGGCCGTCGAAAAAGGGGCGGGTCTCGACCGTCTCATCTGCGTTTTTTCCGTCCAGCACCGATATCTGGGAGCCGGTGCCCAGATTGAAGGAGATGGAGTCGTCGGTCAGCCCGGCTCCGAGGACCGAGCACTGGTGGTCGCCGACGCCGACGCAGATGGGGATCTTCTCCCCACGCCGGTGCCAGTAGCCGGCCACCTGGCCGGCCAGGGCCGGACTGTCGAGAAGGGAGGTGAAGCCCGTCACGTTGCGCACCATGTCGATCAGTTCGTCGGAGAGGGCGTTCTCGCGCACGTCGTAGAACGCCATACCGGCCAGCAGGGTGGGATGCTCCCGACAGGTGGCGTTTTCGCTGCAGCGCGCCAGCCAACCGGGGAGGGAGACGACGCGGCCCCGATAGGGCAATCTCCCGGCGCGGCCCAGATGGAGCAGGTTGAGCAGAGCGAAGCCGGTGCGGGGCTTCATGCCAGTGATGGTAGCGGTGGCGTTGCCGAGTTCGCGGGTGAGCACGTCGAAGCTGCTGATACCGTTGATCTCTTCGAGCGAGCGGTCGTCCTTCCAACTGATGTAATTGGTCAGTGGTTGATCCTCTTCGCCGAGGACGGCAAAACCGTGCATTTCGCTGCACAGGACGATGCCGTGGAAATGGATGTCGAGAGCGTCGCAGTAGTGGGTGCAGATGGAGAGGAAGCGGTCGCGAATTTCGGGCAGGGGGATTTCATAGTGACCCGTGGGGCCCTCGACACCGGGGATGGACGGATGGCTCTGCGGCTCGGAAAAAGAACCGGTGTCCAGGTCGACGATAGTGGACTTGGTGCTGGTGGTGCCGAAGTCGAGGAGGAGGTAGGGTGTCATGGTCGCCGGATTCCTTGTCTACAGGGAGCTGAGAGCCGTCCCAAAGATTAAGGAATTTAAGTCGGGAAAAAAAGGCAAAGGCGGGGTTGAGAAATTGAATCCTGGTGAATCCTTGAATTTCACGGACGGGCCAGTTCCTCCACAGCCGTTAGGTTCGCCACCCTGATGCCTTTCCGATACTCATATGTTTCGTCCACCGGCGCGACAATTTGTTAATTTTCATGGATAATACGCCATCAAGGAACAATGAATCAAGCTGATTGCAATGCAAAGCTTGCTTCCAAGCCCTATGAGAGAAGGTGGGCCTGCGACGGAAAATCAAGCTGCGAAGAGCTATTTCAGTCCGAGACGGCGGATGTGGCGATGGAGAGTGTTGCGGTGGATGCCCAGTTTGCGGGCGGCGGCGCTGACGTTGCCATCCGTAGCCTGCAAGGCGGCGAGAATCTGCTGGCCTTTGTCGTGGACCTCGGGGGCACGAGGAGGTGGGGATGGAGAACTCTGAAGGGCGAGGTGTTCCGGTTTTATCGTCTTTCCATCCGCCTCATCTGCGGATCGTTCGACTGCGTAGAGCAGTTCGCGGACATTGCCCGGCCAGTCGCTGGTACATAGTTGTTCGAGAGCCTGCCGGGTGATGGAAGGAGTCGGCAGAGCGCGGCGCCGGGCCCAGGTTTGCAGAGCGTGGGCGACCAGGTGAGAGATGTCTTGCCGACGTTCCCGCAGCGGTGGGAGGTGGATGTCGACCCCCTTGAGCCTGTAGAAGAAGTCCCTGCGAAACTGTCCTTCTGTCACGGCCTGGAACAGGTCGCGGTTGGTGGCGGAGACGATGCGCACGTCCACCTGCCGCTGCTGCTGGTCGCCGACGCGGCGGACGGCCCGCTCTTCTATGGCGCGCAGCAGATGAGCCTGGAATTCGGGAGTGGCGTCGCCGATCTCGTCGAGGAAGAGCACGCCGCCGTGGGCCGCCTCGAAGAGGCCACCGCGATTCTCGTAGGCGCCGGTAAAGGCGCCGCGCACGTGGCCGAACAGCTCGTTGACCAGCAGATCGGGGGGGATAGAGGCGCAGTTGACCGGCACGAACGGGCCGTCGGCACGAGAGCCGAGTTGGTGAACGGCGCGGGCGATCAGCTCCTTGCCGGTGCCGGTTTCGCCCTGGATGAGGACGGGCAGGTCGGAACCGCCAGTGCGGCGCACCTGACGCAGGATCTTTTTCATCTGTGAACTGGCGGCGACGGTGTCCGGAAAATCGGGATCGCAGGTCGGTTCGGGAAGGTCGCAGAGGGGATCGATGATTTGGGGAGGGATAGGGACAGGAGCGCTCAGTTGCAGGCGGAGATCCCGGACGCAGGTCTGTACCGTCCTATCCTGGGCGCGATGCTCGCTGAGGGAGATTCTCTCTCCGTATACGGACAGCGTCAACGGATCCCAATCCGGCAGATCGACACTGCCGACTTGATACCAGGGACCTTCCTCGTTGGCGGTGTAGGCAAAGATGGTCGAGCCGGTGCGCTCCAGGCGCAGGCGCAGGGGACCGGGGTGCAGCAGACCGCGGCCTAGATTGTGTATTTGGCCTTCTCTAAAGATTAGGAGCAGGACCTCCCCCTGTTCGGTCGGAGAAATCGACAGCTGCAGCCGGTTGTGCTGATCCCGCGCAGCGCACAGACCGGAGTCGGCGACCGGAGGGACTGTTGCTTGCTGGTCGCGAGCGTCTTCTGCTTCCTCCGGCAACTGGGAATTGTCGCGAAGGGTGACCTGGAGGACAAAGTCACCTGAGGTGAATCGCGACAGGCGCGGCTGCTCGGGAACGGTGTCTCGAGGAGAAGAAGTGCGAATTGGGAGGGGGGTTTCGGTTTTCCAAAGGGTTCTTCCGATTCCCTCACTTTTCCATTCTCCGAGTTCCTCTGCGAGGGGTATATCTGGCAAATCGACCGGGTCAGACAAATACCAGGTGATATTATCCGTCTGGTACCCTGCTTCCTGCAAGCGGTCCCGCAGGCGGTCGGCTCTGCAGCGAAACTCTTCTTCCCAACCCAGCTCTCTGAAGATGTATTCGACCCAGCCTATACTTCTTGGCAGAGAGCGCAGATGGCCTCCGTCGGTAGGGTACTCCAGGTAAAAGGCAGTCACTCCCTCAAGGTATCGGGTGGCCCACTCCAGTCCATCCGGAGAACGGTCGCAAGACCAGGTAGGCCACATCAGATGGTACAGCATGTACAGGGGTTTGGGCCGTTCCTGATCGCGGAAGAAGTCGGCGATTTTCGCCCGGACCTTCTCGTAGGTGTCCACTTCCAGATCGATTTCCAGCTCACCTGAAAAGGCGCTGAGCAGCCCCGGAATGAATCCCTCTCGGGTGCAGAGGTCGCGCGCCCGGCGAAAATGCCGTTGGGTGAGCTTCCGATCGAACCCCGAATTCCGGTAGGCGCCGGCCAGAATGAGCTGGCAGCGGGGGCGGTTGGCGGCTTCCGGCCATAACTCTTCTACCCGTTTCACCTGCCTCTCCAGGATGCCTGGATCGCGCGCCTCGAGGGCGATCTGCAGAAGCCAATGGACCGCTGCCTCAATCCATTCGTAGGGTAGATCGGGGATTGGTTCGAGCTGCTGGATCAGGGCGCGGATCTGCGGTCGGTCTGGTTCTGTAGTTGCGGTGGAGAATGTGGCGCGGAGGAAACGGACCCAGATTTCGAGTCGCCGGTCTTTGATCTGGTCTAGTTCTCGAACCGCCTCTTCCAACATCTGCAGGCGAATGGGGGAACCGCCTCGTCGCGTTTCGGCCAGGCGGCAAAACAGCAGGGCCCGGTCGCGCGGGGTCGATGCCCAGGAACGGGCTGCCTCGTAGTAGGAGCGGGCGATTTCGTGCTGCCCGGCGGATATCAGATGCAGATCGCCGATACGCTGGAAGATGCCCAGGAGCTGGCGTCCATTCGTCTCTGGCTGCGACTGCGCCAGCGACAACGCTTCGGTGTAGTAGCGCAGGGCGTCGCGCCAGTCGCTGCGGGTGCGGGTCTGGTCTCCTTCGGTCAGCAGCGCCCGGACTCCCTGATCGACGTCGCCGCTGTGCACCAGGTGATAGGTGCGGTTGGATGGAAAAAGGGCGGTTTCCTGGTCTGCCAGGCGGGTGTGCCACAGGCGTTGCAAAGCCTGGCTCATGTCGTCGAGCAAGGTCTCGCGGTAGCGGCTGTGGGCGAAACGATAGCCGTCGTCGTCCTCTTCCAGCAGACCCTGGCTGACGCGCAAAATTTCCAGCAGACGGACTATCTCCAGGGCATCCCGTTCCAGCGCGGCGGCCAGGGGGGGGACGGCAAAGCGCTCACCGATGACCGCCGCCACCGAGAGGGTTTCGCGCTCCTGTGCGGAGAGTCGGTTCAGGTGGTCGGCAATCAGCGCCTGCCCGACCGGAGCATCCGTTTTTCCTTCCCAACGTGCCCTGATCTCTTCCACGGCCAACAGGGCCAGCCCCTCGCTCCGCTGCCACACTTCGGCGGCTGTCTGGTCGTCGCAATCCGGAAGGGAGCGGCGGGAGAGTTCGTCGACGGCGGTGCGGGGGAGTGGTTCGAGGGAGAGCTGATCGAAGCGCCCGGTCCGGTACCAGGCGGCGCGCTTCTTCAGCAGTGATTCGAGGGCCTTCTCTTCTTCGCGACGATAGGCGCCGAGCCACAGGATGGGGGTTTGTTCGAGCTGTTTGAAGGCGAAGTCGAGCCACTCGAAGGTCGCTTCGTCGATCCACTGGAGGTCGTCCAAGAAGAGGGCAAGGGGATGGCTGTGGGCCTGATTTTGGAGGAAAGAGGTAAGGGCCGGAAACAGGTGATCGAGAGAGGCTTGCTCCGAAGAACCATCGGAGGGTGGTTCAAGGAAATGGCGCACGGATGGTTCGGGGGATTCCCGAAGAGCCGGCAGCTGCTGCAGGCATTCGCGCAGGGCGTGGAGGGAGGCGGCTCCGCGGTTGTCCCAGCCCCTGCCTGTGGCGGTGCGCGCCTGGTCCTCCAGGGAGGTGAGAAAGCGGCGAACGAGGGCGGTCTTGCCAGCGCCGGCCGGGGCGGAGATCAGAATCAGGCGGGAGTTGCCGGTACAGGCCTGATCGAATCCGTCCTGGAGAAAGCGGAGTTCGGAAGCGCGATCGACGAAAGGGATGTCGGGCATGGGTAAGATCGAAACCTGGATTGGGTGCCGCTTTGATGATCATAAGTGGATAGAACAGAGGACCTAAGGATATGAAAGCGAATCGGAATAATCAAGTTGCACCTGCACCATAAGGCACTCTGCTGGTGCACTTTTGGTGCAGGTGGTGCAGTGGGGAATATCGGTCCGGAAAAGAAGGCAAGTGTGGGAGGTGTTGTAAGACAATGAATTAGGTGTAGTGATGTGGAGTAAGTAATTGTTGGTACTGAGTTTGCAACAAGAAAGAAAGATTCGCTGTGGTTGAAATTCGATGCAGCGTGTCAAAAATGGAAGGTAAATATAAAGTTGTTTAAGAGGGAGCGAGAAGTGCGAGGAAATAGAAGGGTAAGAAGGGGAATGATGAAGATGGGTAACGCGGGGTTCGCCAGGGTCTGTCGGTGGGGTGTGATGTGGTTGGTGAGTATGCTCGTTGCGGGTGGGGCATGGGGTGAGGAGACGGGGACTATCACGACGTTTGCGGGAACGGGGACAGCTGGTTTTTCAGGAGATGGAGGAACTGCGACACAAGGGCAGTTGAATACTCCCTTTGATGTTGCCTTTGATGCGAACGGGAACGCCTATATCGCCGATGCCTACAATCATCGCATCCGACGGGTGGATGCGAATGGAACGCTCTCGACCTTTGCCGGGACGGGTAGTGAGTCTTTTTCAGGAGATGGCGGACCGGCGACACAGGCCGCTCTGAGGTCCCCCTATGGTGTCGATGTGGATCTGAATGGTAACGTGTATTTTGCCGGGCGCCATTACATGCGTATTCGTCGGATCGACACTGCAGGCATTATCACGACAGTCGCCGGAAATGGTTTGGAGAGCTATTCGGGAGACGGTGGGCCGGCAACGCAGGCGAGTTTGAGAATACCGGTAAAAGTGTCGATAGATGCCGCCGGAAATATGTACATCGCCGATATGCATAATCATCGCATTCGTCGTGTAGATAGTTCGGGCATCATCACTACAATCGCCGGAACCGGAACTGCTGGTTTTTCGGGAGATGGGGGGGCGGCCACACAGACACAGCTGAATTATCCTGCGGGTGTAGCCGTAGACGCTGCGGGTAATGTCTATATAGCAGATGCGAACAACCATCGCATTCGTCGCATTGATAGCTCTGGCACTATCGCGACTATTGCTGGAGCTGGAATTGAGGGTTTTTCAGGAGATGGAGGGGTTGCCACACAGGCGCAATTTAATCAACCATACGATGTCGTAGTAGATGCCGGCGGGGGGGTCCTGATTGCGGATATAGGAAATAATCGAGTCCGTCGGGTAGATGGCAATGGAAATATAACGACCATTGCAGGGATCGGTAGCGAGGGGTACAGTGGGGATGGTGGACCTGCCGGGCAGGCGCAAATAAAGGCGCCGATGGGTCTGGGATTGGACTTGCAGGGGAACCTCTATTTTGCTGGGAATGGGAATCACGTCATCCGAAAAGTGGTGTTGAACGGAGGTTCGGGAAACCGCAGGCCGACCGGTTCGGGGCAAGCTGTTGCGGTGAATGCCGGGAGTAGTGTGAATGCGTCGCTTTCCGGTAGCGATGCCGATGGAGATGGACTGACCTACTTCATCTTCGGCAAGCCGGCGAATGGGAGCGTGAGTCTATCTGGCAATACCGCGACCTACACGCCGAATGCGGGGTTCAGCGGCACAGGTAGCTTCATGTTTACGGTGAGTGATGGGAAGGCCGTATCGGCTGCGGCGACGGTGAGTGTTACTGTGATTGCGCCGAATGATCCTCCAACGGCAGCGGCGCAGACGGTGGGGGTGGATGAGGGCACTTCGGTGTCGATCACCTTAGCTGGAAATGACTCGAACGGGGATGCTCTGACCTATGCCATTGCCAACAACCCGTCTCAGGGGAGTGTGAGTCTGAGTGGGAATACTGCGACTTATACGCCGAATGCGAATTACAGCGGTGCGGATAGTTTCACCTTCACGGTGAACGATGGGAATGCGACGTCGGCTGCGGCGACGGTGACTATCACGGTGACTGCAGTCAACGATGCCCCGACAGCATCGACACAATCTGCGAATGTCGACGAGGATGGTTCTATCCAGATCACCCTTGCGGGCAACGATTTGGAAGACAGCGCCCTCACATATGCGATTGTCGCTCAGTCGGCGAACGGCAGCCTGAGTTTGAGCGAGAGTACCGCGACTTATACACCAAATGCCGACTACAACGGTTCGGACAGTTTCACCTTCACAGTTAGCGATGGCCAATTGACTTCGTCTGCTGCCACGGTATCGATCACGGTGACCGGAGTGAATGATGCGCCGAGTTTCACCAAGGGCTCGGATCAGACGGTGAACGAGGACGCGGGTGCACAGTCCGTGAGTGTCTGGACGACGGGGATCTCGGAGGGTCCATCCGAGTCGGGTCAGACACTGACATTTCTGGTGACGAACAGTAACAATGCACTCTTTTCTGTCCAGCCCTCCATCGATGCTACTGGGACTCTCACCTATACTCCGGCCGCCGATGCCAGCGGTGTAGCGACGATGACGGTGAAGCTTCAGGATAACGGAGGAACAGCCAATGGAGGCGTAGATACGTCCGCAGAGCAGACCTTCACCCTCACAGTGACTGGGGTGAATGATGCACCTTCTTTCACCAAGGGCTCGGATCAGACGGTGAACGAAGACGCGGGTGCACAGTCGGTGAGTGGGTGGGCAACGGCTCTTTCTCCTGGTCCATCCGAGTCGGGACAGACGCTGACATTCACTGTGACAAACAGTAATAGCGGCCTGTTTTCTAACCAGCCATCTATCGATGCTACTGGGACTCTCACGTATACGCCGGCTGCCGATGTCAGTGGGGTAGCGACGGTGAGTGTGCAGCTTCAGGACAACGGGGGGACAGCCAACGGAGGAGTGGATACATCCGCAGAGCAGACCTTCACCCTTACGGTGAATGGAGTGAATGATGCACCTTCTTTCACCAAGGGTGCGGATCAGATGGTGGCCGGGAATGCAGGCGCACAGACAGTTAGTGGGTGGGCGACTAACATCTCGACGGGTCCAGCCGATGAATCGGATCAAACGTTGACCTTCATTGTGACGAACAGTAACAGCGGTTTGTTTCGCACTCAGCCATCCGTCGATGCATCCGGGAATCTCACCTATCACACCTACTCTCCGACCGTCGATACAGACCGCAGCGCGACGGTGACGGTGCAGTTAAAGGATGATGGAGGGACGGCCAATGGAGGGGTGGATACATCCGCAGAGCAGACCTTCACCATCACGGTGGATCCACCGTTCGTCTGGCTCAAACTTGAGTCAGAGGCCGTTCTATCCCCGGGAGAGACCTACGCCGTTGAGTGGACGGGGGGAGATCCAGACTGGAATGTGAATGTCTACGTCAGCCGGGTCTCGACGAACGCAACAGTCGGAACCATCGCACTCGACATGCCGAACTCGGGCTCCGCATCGTGGACGGTGCCGGAACTGGAGCCGGGCGAGCACAAGCTCTATGTGGAAAACGTCCAACGCACCCAATGGGTATATGGTCCCATTTTCAGGATCGACGCTGTGCCAGTGGTTGATGATCAGACAGTGAGTACAAATGAGGACGTGACCACGCAGATTACCCTCACCGGCAGTGATCCAGAGGGCGCTTCACTCACTTTTACCAAAGCCAGTGATCCCTCCCATGGCAGTGTGAGTCTGAGTGGTGCGACGGCCACCTACACCCCCAACGCCGATTTCAACGGTTCGGACAGTTTTACCTTCACAGTTAGCGATGGCCAATTGACTTCGTCTGCTGCCACGGTATCGATCACGGTGACCGGAGCAAATGATGCGCCGAGTTTCACCAAGGGCTCGGATCAGACGGTGAACGAGGATGCCGGTGCACAGACCGTGAATGGATGGGCTACCGATATCTCAGCAGGACCCGCGGACGAGTCAGGCCAAACCTTGACCTTCACTGTGATGAACAGCAACAATGCCCTCTTTTTATCCCAGCCGTCGATCGACGCTTCCGGTACCCTCACCTATTCCCTGGTAGCGAATGTCAGTGGGGTGGCGACGGTGACGGTGAAGTTGCAGGATAACGGGGGGGCGGCCAACGGCGGGGTGGATACGTCCGCAGAGCAGACGTTCACCCTTACGGTGAATGGAGTGAACGATGCGCCGAGTTTCACCAAAGGCGCGGATCAGACGGTGAATGACGACGCGGGTGCGCAGAGCGTGAGTGGGTGGGCGACGGGGATCTCGGCAGGTCCATCCGAGTCGGGGCAGACGCTGACGTTTGTCGTGACGAACGGCAACAATGCGCTTTTCTCCGTCCAGCCTTCCATCGACGCATCGGGGACGCTGACGTACACGCCGGCGGTGGATGTCAGCGGGACAGCGACGGTGAAGGTGCAGCTTCAGGATAACGGAGGAACAGCCAATGGAGGCGTGGATACTTCCGCAGAGCAGACCTTCACCATTACGGTAATGGCGGTGAACAGACCTCCCATCGCAGCTGCGAAATCGGTAGAGGCGACGGAAGATAGTCCCATTCAGATTACCCTCTCCGGCAGCGACGAAGATGGGGATGCTCTGACCTACAGTGTGGTTACGCAACCGACTCAGGGAGGCGTCAGTCTGAGCGGGAATATCGCCACCTATACCCCGAATACAAACTACAACGGGGCGGACAGCTTCACCTTCACGGTGAGTGACGGGCAGGTGACTTCGGCCGCAGAGACGATATCAGTCGCGGTAGCTGCGGCGAACGATCCCCCCACACTCGGGGATATCGCCAGCCTGGTGATCGACGAAGACAGCGGCGTGCAAACCGTAGGCTTGAGCTTCGGCCCGGGGGGCGGTGGAGACGAGTCGGGGCAGAATGTGACCGCGAGTGCAACGTCGTCGAATGCGGCGCTGATCCCGAGTCCCTCTATTTCAGGGAGTACGCTGAGTTTTTCACTGGTGGCCAATGCACACGGAAGCGCGGCGCTCTCGGTGACGGCGAATGACGGCCAGATTACTAACGGCACGGTGACGAAGAGCTTTACGGTCACGGTCAATCCGGTCAACGATGTGCCGAGTGTGTCAGCGCAGTCGGTGAACAGTGACGAGGACAGTCCGGTCCAGATCGTTCTCTCCGGTAGCGACCTGGATGGTGATGGGTTGACCTACAGCGTGGTCACACAGCCGACCCAGGGGAGCGTGACTCTTTCGGAGAATACCGCGACCTATACGCCCAATGCCAATGCCAACGGGGGGGATAGCTTCACCTTTGCTGTGGGGGATGGTCAAGTGACATCGGCAGTGGCGTCGGTTTCGATTGCGATAGCTGCGGTGAACGACCCCCCGACGCTGGCGGAGATCGCCGGAGTGTCGATTCTGGAGGATTCCGGACTGCAGACGGTCGCGTTGGATTTTGGACCTGGTGGAGGAGGAGACGAGTCGGGTCAGAATGTGACGGTGAGTGCTACATCATCGAATACGGCGCTGATCCCGCAGCCGACCGTATCGGGCAATGTGTTGAGCTTTACGCCGGTGGCGAATGGGAATGGCAACGCGATCATCACGGTGACGGCAAACGATGGCCAGGAAACCAACGGAACCGCGACGAGGAGCTTTTCTGTCACTGTCCAGTCGGTAAACGACCCCCCGACGCTGGAAGAGATCCCGAACCAAAACCTGCAGGAAAACGCGGGTTTGCAGGAGTTGACGCTGAACTTCGGCCCGGGCGGAGGTGCAGATGAAGCCGGTCAGAATGTGATGGTGAGTGCGGCGTCGTCGAATACGGAGCTGATCCCGGAAGTGATCATACTGGGTAACGCGCTGCGATTTACGCCGACGATCCGCGCCAGCGGGAATGCGACGATAACGGTAACGGCGAACGACGGTCAGAGCAGTAACGGCACGACGAGTCGCAGTTTCTCCGTAAAGGTCAACGTGGACAACCACGCGCCGGTCGCTGCCGATCAGTCGGCGGAACTGGAGGAAGACGGAGCTGCTGAGATTGTCCTTGCCGGCAGTGATCAGGATGGGGATGCCATGACCTACAGCATTGGCACTCCCCCCGCACACGGTCAGGCGATCTTGAATGGCGACCGGGTGACGTACACACCGTCCGCCGATTTCAACGGCGCCGATAGTTTTACCTATGCGGTCAGCGACGGGCAGGAGACATCGGCTGCGGCGACGGTATCGGTCACTGTGAATTCGGTGAACGATCCGCCGACGCTGGGGGAGATTCCCAATAGGGGGATCGATGAAGATGCCGAAGCTCAGACGGTTAGTCTAATCTTTGGATCCGGGGGAGGCAGCGATGAGTCCGGGCAGACGATGACGGTGAGCGCGACGTCGTCGAATACGGCGCTGATCGCGCAACCGACTGTTTCGGGCAATATACTGAGTTTTGCGCCGGTTGCGGAAGCGAATGGGAATGCAGTGATCACCGTGACGGTGAGCGATGGTCAGAGCAACAACGGCACGACGAGTCGGAGTTTCTCCGTGGCGGTCGGAGCGGTGAATGATCCGCCCGTTTTGGGAAGTATCGCCGACCAGACGATAGCCGAGGATACGGGTCCTCATTCTCTCAGCCTGAACTTTGGACCGGGAGGGGGTGCGGATGAGAGCGGTCAGAATGTAACGGTTACTGGGAGGTCCACGGACGAGTTCCTCATCGCCGCGCCGACTGTATCGGGCAATGTGCTGACCTACTCCCCGGTGTCGAATGCCTACGGCACTGCCATCATTGAAGTGACGGTGGAGGATGGGCAGGGAAGCAACCGCTCGACGAGCAGAAGTTTTTCGGTGGTCATAACTCCGGTCAACGACCCGCCCGTGCTGAACATGGCCCAGGAGGAGTGGGGGACGGAAGGAAAGCAGTTGACACTGGTGCTGGCGGCCACCGATGCCGATGGAGATGCGGTGGATTTTACTGCGGGAAGTCTCCCCATGGGGGCTTCGATGGTGAATGGCACCTTCAACTGGACCCCCACGTACGAACAATCGGGGATTTATGAGGTCAACTTCACAGCGAGGGATGGCAAGGGAGGAGTCGGCACCGGGAAGGTAACCATCCTGGTCCAGGATGGAGAGCCTCCCGGCCTGCTGCCTTTGCCGGCGAGATGGAATTGGGGAGAGGTGGCGGTCGGTGCGACGCTTGAAAGGGTCTTCTACTTGAAAAACCCGGCTGAGGTGGCGGCGAAAGTGGAGAGTTTTTCGCTGGATTCGGAGGCCTTCAGTCTGATGGCGCCCACGCCGCCGGTGGAGATCGAATCTCTGGATAGCCTGAGGGTAGAGGTGCGATTCAAACCGATGCCAGGCATAGAGGGCGTCCAGACGAGTGTGCTACAGGTAGTCAGTGATGTGGGGAATTTCGACGTGCCTTTGGAAGGGGTGGGGACTTGGGTCGGTTTCGAGGTAGAGCCGACGGCTCTGGACTTCGGCTCGGTGCGGGTTGGTGAGACGCGCAGTTTGACTTTTACGGTGTCCAATCCGGGGAATTTGCCGCTGGCCATCTCCGTGAACAGCAGCAGCAACAATCGCTTCTATCTGGAATCGAGTTCCTTCAACGTCGAAGGAGGGAAGAGCCGGGAAGCGGTCCTGACGTTTGCCCCCACGCAGGAGGGATGGACGAACGGCACGCTGGTATTGGGGGGGAACGCGGGTGAGGAGAGGAGCCTGACGCTGGAGGGGACGGGGGTCAGGACCACGCTGTCGGTTTCTCCGCCCCCGCCCTGGGATTTGGGAGAGGCAAAGGTGGGGGAACGAACCTCGCAGGTGGTGGTTTTGCGCAATGTGGGGGCCACGGGGATGGGAGAGATCAAACTGGAGGACGTGGTGAGCCCGTTCTCGGTTTCTCCGGCCCTGCTGTCCGGCCTCGCTCCCGGTGACAGCAGTCTGGTGACGTTGAGTTTCGATCCGGTCGAGGGGGGTGATTTCGCAGATACGCTGGTGGTGGTCGGGGAGGGTGGAACGATAGAGGGGAAGATTGCGGGGAGAGGGCTGATGGCTATCCCCGAGATCCAGGATAGTCTCGACTTTGGTGGGGTGCAGGCCGGCAGCACCGAGGAGTTGGTCCTGCCGATCCGCAACCTGGGTAACGACGTCCTCGAGATCGGGAATATCCAGAGCACCCATCCCCGTTTCAGCGCTGAGATCGACCAGATAGATGTGGAACCGGGAACGGTATATCTACTCACGGTTCACTTCAGTCCGACGGCAGAAGGGAGGATAGACGGGACGCTCATATTCACGACGAATGCGGGGTTGCTGGAAACGCTTCTATTAGGCGAGGGAGGTGTCGCCAATGTCGCGGTGCACCTGGAACCCAGCACATTCGGCACGGTCAGAGTGGGTGAAGAGAAGCAGGCAAAGATAATCGTCGAGAATTTCGGCAAGACCAGCGTCGATATCGAGCAACTGGAGATCCTTCCAGAGACGGCGGGACTCGAGATTCTGGATCTTCAGGTAGCGCTGTTGAGACTGGCTCCGGGAGACAGCCTGGAGATAGCTACGCTGGCCTATGTCCCGGTGGAGGCCGCAGAAATCGGCGCGGTCACTCTCAGGATAAGCGGGTTGGCCTTCGAACGGGAAGTCCCGGTGCGCGGCACAGGAGTGGCTCCTCCTCTGCCGGTGTTGCCTGAGATACTCGATTTCTCCCCTGTGGCTGTGGGTGAAGAAGATTTTCTGGAACTGGAGATCGGCAATGCGGGAGGGGATACGCTCCACATCAGCGAGATCGAGAGCAATCGTCTGATTTTTTCTCCCTCAAAAGTCAGTATGGAAATCTCTCCCGGAGGGACGGGGATCATCGAAGTCCATTTCATTCCGGATAGCGAGGGAGAAGTGACCGGTCGGCTGACCCTGGTCAGCGACGCGCCCGGGAGTCCGCATCGCCTGGAACTGCGGGGACGCACGCCCGAGGGGACGCCGATCCTGCAGGTAGTCGCTCCTCTGGACAGTCTGACATTCGGGGTAGTGCCGCAGGGAGAGAGCAAACTGCAGTCTCTGCACCTGCGCAATCGAGGCAAGGGAAGGTTGAAACTGGTGCTGGAATCGGAGCACGTTCCCTTTGTTCCGGAAGTGGTGGATACCATCTTTCTGAGCGCTGGTCAGGAGAAGGTCGTTCAGGTGCGGTTTCGGCCGGAAAGGGTGGGATGGCATCAGGGGTTGCTGCTCATTCGCAGTAACGATCCGGTCGTGGCGCTGCAGACACTGGTTATGAAAGGGTTTGGGGGAGGACTGTTCTTCGAGCCCGCATCCATCCAATTTGGGGAAGCGGTGATCGAGAGTAGGATGGATACCACTATCCAGCTTATCAATCAGACGGCTGAGAGCGTTCGTTCGAGCTTGGAGTTGATCGGCAGCGGTTTTACCATCGATCGTCAGGATGTATCGCTCGAGCCGGGGGAAGCTTTGCCTCTGCAGATCGAGTTCCATCCCCGGATCGTCGATCGCTTCTCTGCCAGGTTGAAGGTAGAGGGGGTGGATCTCGAGCTCGATTTGCTCGGGGTGGGAGTGGATGGCCCCCAAATTCAGATCCAACCGGCATTAGGACGGGATTTCGGCGAGGTGGACATCGGTCAGGTGGACGACGCCAAGTTCGTGCTCACCAACGATGGAGAAGGCGCCCTGAAGATCTACGACCTGACTGTCGACAAGCGAGTCTTCCAGGTGCCGCAGGCTATTTCGACTCCTTTGATAATCGAGCCAGAAGAGCGACTGGTGGTGGAAGTGCTGTTCATGCCGCTGGAGGAGGGGGAGGTGTCCGGCCTGATGACCATCGTGTGCAACGACCCGGAAAATCCGGAGCTGGTGCTTCCTCTCAAAGGGAAGGGAGTGCCGGGAATCGAGTTTTATCCCCGCATTGAGGCGGTTGTCGATCAGGTCGAGAAAGGGCTCGACTTCGGCCTGATCGACGTGGGCGAGAGCGGAACACAGACCCTGCTGATCCGCAATGTGGGAGAGGCGGTGCTAGAGGTGGAGCAGATCGAGGCATCGGAACGCCAGATAGAGGTCACTGGGACGCCGCTGCTGGTGGCGCCCGGGGAGAGTCGCGGCGTGCCGGTGCACCTGAATCCGGATCCACGGGAGGACAGTCAGGGCATTCTGCGCATTTTGAGCAACGATCCGGAAGAGCCGCTGGTGCGCATCCTGTACCAGTATGCGCGTCCGGTGGCCGAATTCGAGCTGCTGACCGAGGAACTGCATTTTGGGGCGGCGCAGGAGGGGCAGCGGCTGGCGCCATTGGCGCTGCTCAACCGGGGGCAGACCAAAGGGATAGTCGAACTGTTCGACGAGAGCGGCACGCTGCGCTTTACCCGGGATCGCCTGGTGGTGGAACCGGGGCAGATTGGGCGGACAAATGTCTTCTACGAGGGCAGCAGCGGCTCGGGATCCTTGACCTTGACTTCCAACAGTCCCACGCAACGGTTGCTGGACCTGCCCTGGGAGGCGGAAAGCCTGCTGGAACTGGTCCGTTCCGTCCCGGCGAACGGATCGATCGATGTGGAACAGACCACGCTACTCAGTCTGTTCTTCAACGAACCGCTGCGTCAGGCCGGAAGTCAGAAAACGCTGGGCAACTCGATCTCCGATTTGTTGACCGGACGCACGGCGGGGATGGTCGCGCTGCAGGCGCGCATCCAGCCGGAGCCTCTGAACCAGTGGAGTCGAAAATTACAGGTCCAGGAAAACGAAGTGAAGATTCCCCTGGAACTGGAAGAGAATCAGCTCTATCGCCTGCTGGTCGTTGGTGCCGAAGGGGAGAGCGGAGCCGATCTGTCCGAGCCGTTCGAGGTCGTCTTTTCTACGGGAGGCGAGGCCCTGCCCACGGGTCGCCTTGGGGGGCGCGTGTTGTTCGAGGACGGCTCGCCGCTGACGGGAACGGTCTATCTGGCGGACGAGGAAGGCCAGATTGTGGGATCGACGCGGATCTATCAGGACGGTACGTTCGAGTTGCTACAGGTGCAGGAGGGAGACTACCGGCTATTCGCCCGCGAGGATGGAACGGGGGAGAGCTTTTCCCACGATCGGCGAGTGCGGGTGAATGCCGGCGAAGCAGTAGTCGGAATAGGGCTGACCGTTCCCGTGCAGCAGGAAGTGGTCGGTCTGACGCCCATGGCCGAAAAGGTGGAGGTGGAGGAGGCACCGGAACTGTTGGCCGATTCTACCTTCTCGCTTCCGGTCTACACCGGGGGCGTGGCCGATCTGACCGGTTTTACCGTCCAGGTCTCTTTCAACCCGGAAATTGTCGAACTGGTCGATGTCACGGCCAACGGACCGGAGGAGAAGAATATTCTGTCTGCGGATGGCGGGGTGCCCCTCTTTCTCAAGAGAGTCGTCGCCGAGGGGGTCGTCGAATTCGGTGGCAGCCTGCTGGGGCCGACCGCCGATAGTGCACCAGACCAGGGAGGGTTGCTGGCGTACTTCACCTTCTGGGTTAAGCGGAGCGATGCCGAGGTCAAAATCGAGCGGGTCTTCCGGCGCACTATGCACGGGAAGGACGTGCTGGTCGATCTGAGCACCATCAGGCCGTTTGGGGAAGAGGCGTTTCCGGGGGATTTCAATGGAGATGGTTTGGTCGACTTTACTGATTTCTTCCTCTTCGCCGACGCCTTTGGCCAGACCGTCCCGCCGGCCGATTCGGTTTTTGATCTGATGGCCGATGGAACGATCGATTTCAGCGATTTCTTCGTCTTTGCCGACCATTTCGGGAAGGCGGGAGGAGCGGTGGGCAAGCTGATGACGCTGGCTCGGGAAATGCTCGGTCTACCGGATCAATCCGAGCTCAAGCTCAACTTCCCCAATCCCTTCAATGCCGAAACCGTTATCGAATACAATTTATCCAGCGATGGAGAGGCGCGTTTGGAGATCTTCGACGTGCTGGGGCAGCGGATAAAGGTCCTGGTAGCGACGGAACTTCCCGCAGGAAGATATCGCGCCGTGTGGAACGGCAGGGATGAAAAGGGGATGAGGGTGAGCAGTGGGGTGTACTTCTATCGTCTGAACGCGGGGGAATTCCAGCAGGTCCGGCGGATGATCCTGCTCAAATGAGAAGAGGATAATTCTCTTTTTTTGGACGCAGAACCTACATGGAGGGGCTCGGTCGATTCGATTATTTATGGCCCCGGATGTGCGCCAAGCACCTGCCCAGGGGTGGGGTTTCTACAGGTGCAGCACATCCGGGGCCGAATCGCCCCAACTTCCCAGATGATTCAGTGAGAGGAATCGAGATTCTTACTGGTAGAGATCCTCGAGAGAATGGCGTCTTAACGAAGCAGTATCCTTCCCTCTTCCCTTCTTTTGCCGGGTGAAGAGCTGTCCCTGCAATGTCGCATTTTCTGGATTGGGATAGGCTGCCTTTTTTTTCTCCAGTTCTCGCATCAACTGGGGTATTGAGGCAGGTGTCCCCCATTTGCATTCCCCAATATCGATATGCCCATCCTGTCTGTAACCCACCACATCGATCTGTACCTTTTTATCCCAGTATTCCCCGATTTCAAAGGGGGTATTTACGCCATCTTGTTCGTATAAAACAGGCAGTGCTTCCCGACACAGGCGTTCGAAGCAGCTACCAAAGTAGCTGTCCAACTGGGGGAGGATGAGTTCGCTGAATGAGCGCTCGGGCCCCCTCTGGGAGATATAGCCGATGTTGGGAAACACGAATCTGAACCAGAAACGCAGCAGAGGATCTTCCAGGGCGAAGCGGACATGCCTAGCAGCAGGGGGGCGGCTCGTGAGAGGATAGCGGCGAGAGATATATCTAAGTTCCACTAGATGCTGGAGGTAGTAATACAGATTTCTTTCGTTGATACCAATTTGCTTCGCTATGAGAGCACTGGTGAGTGATCCCGAGGCCAGAGCGATGAGGATTCCGTAGTATTTCTCCACTTCTCTCAGCTCTTCGCGCAGAAGGAAGTCCGGCTCCCTGTGCAGAGCCGCGAATTCGTCGAGAAGGTTTTTTTCGATGTTCATCATGACCGAATCGCGGGAGGTAAAGAAGCGCAGATAGAACGGGATGCCGCCGCAGATGAAGTAAGCCTGCGCTCTTTCACTTATTGACCATTTTGGATGAAACAGGGCCGCTTCCCGATAAGAGAACGGCTTTAGGAATATTTGCGCTGTGCGCCTGCCGAATAGAGGACTCTTTCTGCCGAGAACCTCCTTTTCCATGAACCCCATGTAGGAGCCGCACAAAATGAGCATTATATCGCCACGCTGCTTCCAGGTGATATCCAGGAATTCCTGCAGGAGGGAGGGAAGTTCCTTGCTGGACTGCGCCGTCCACTGGAATTCATCGAATATCAGCACCAACTTTTCGCGGTCTCGCTTTTGCGAGAGGACGGCATCGATAGCGGTGCGCCAGTCTTGTGCGGATACAGAAGCGAGCAGCGGCTGATCAAAAGTGCGAGCGGCTTCTTCCAAAAAGGCTTGGATCTGCAGTTGCTGCGGCGCTTTCTTCCCGAGAAAATAGAGAGAAAGTTTGTCCTCGATAAAATGGAGGATGAGCTCACTCTTACCCACGCGCCGACGGCCGTAAATAGGGATAAATTCAGTATTTTCAGATGTATAAGCGTTTTGTAAAACCTTCAGTTCAGCCACTCTGCCAATGAACATTGAGATATTTTCTCCCGAAGGAAAGGAAGGAGGGATATTGTCGTAATATAACTTGACGAGTCTAAACTCGTCAAGTCTAAACTCGTCAAAATCCCATTGCTGGAATTGGCAATTCCAGCAGGAGAAAAGGGTTCGGGTGCGGCAGACCTGGAGGATTATGGCTCCTCACACAGACGACTAAAGATTCTTTCGTTCTCTACCGGTGGATCGAAAGAGATTAGATCTTTAGCTCTCAATGCGAGGCGCTATATCACATCTGAATCTCGGCCTCAACTATCTCTTTTCCCATAGCGACAAAGGCGTTTCCCACCTGGTTGGTGCGCAGTGCTTCGGGATTGCATCGGATCCCGATCTTCTGCTTCCCTTCTCCCGAATCCTCGAAACGGCAGTCGCGGATTGTCAGGTCGTGGGCGATGCCGCGGATGTCGATGCCGACGCCTTCTTCATTGAACCCGTTGTCGCGGATGGTGCAGCCTTCGATCGTGTTGCGGTGCGGTGCGCGGAATTCCCGACTTTGGGATTCGGCGCTCTCGTCGCGGAAGAGGATGCCGACCTTTTCGTTGTGTTCGATGGTGCAGCCGGCGATGCGGTTGTCGGTGTCGCGGTGGCCGATGGAGATGCCGTAGTCGCGATTTGAGGAGCAGGTGCAGTTTTCGGCCAGGCCGTGGGTGACGCCCCAGCAGAAGAAGATTCCCTGGCTGTTGCCCCGGGAGATGCAGTTGTGGAAGATGGGGCGCTGGGAGCCGCTGCCCGGGTGGAAGCCGAGGTTGGCGTTGTTCTCGGAGCGGCAGCTCTCGAAGCGGATGTCGTCGCAGACCTGAAAGGAGTAGCCGTCGCCGTTGTAGTTGCGGGCGGTGACGTTGCGGAAGAGGTAGCGGTCGCAGTGCTGGATGAAGACGGCGCCGGCGTAGTTGCCGTTGGTCTCGTCGTTTTCACTCTTGTTCCCGTCCAGGACCAGATCTTCCACGGAGACATCGTCGACCCACTCTGCAGTGAGGATGGGAAAGAGGGTGGCGGCGGTCGCCTGCTCATCGAGCCAGGCGTTCTTTTCCAGCGGGCGGTTAAGTGCCAGCAGATCGCCGTCGATTTCGACGACGGTCTCTTTGATGACCTGCAGTCTGCCGCGGACCTGGCCGCACAGCATGATGCCGCAGCCGGGGGTGAAACCGGAGGGATCCTGGACCTGAATGCGAGCTTCGTACCAGTCGGAATCGCGTGCCAGAGGGGTGCAGACGGACGGTGTTTTTTTCAATACGGTCTCTTCGCCCGCGCCGCGCAGGCGGACGTTGGAGCGCATGTACAGGGCATTGCGCATGGCGTATTCGCCGGGCAGGATCTGGAGGGTCCCGCCCCTTAGACGGGAGAGGTAGTCGATGCCGGCCTGCAGGATTTTGTCGTCGCTGCCCCGCAGATCGCCGGAATCGGGGCCGACGGTGAGGGTGAGTTTTCCGGGTTCGGCCAGGGTGCGGTTGGCGGTGGGTTCTAAGCGGTCGGTCATGAATTTTATTCCTGCTAACGGGTTTGGTGATGTCGAGGCAGAAAAATCAGGAGAACGTCCTCCAGGCGGGGTCACGCCAGGGAAGGACGCGGGTGCCAAAGTGCGTCAGGGCCTGATCTCCTCCATAGATCAGAGTGGGATCTTCAGCCAGCGGCCCGGCTATATCCAGCCATTTCCGCAACCCCTTGAAATAGTCCTGATTGAGGGTCTGGCCGGACTTTATTTCCACTGGCTGCAGCTGTTCGCCCGACTGGATAAGAATGTCGATGTTACTGCTGCTTTGGCTAATTGTCAATTCGATTTACAATTAGCCAAATATTGACATGTAAATATTTAACAAAAAGGGGTAGTTACGGGATACGTGTAAAAACCTGCCACAAGAGAAGCACCTAGCTGAACGGGAGCTTCTGAAGTTGCAGCGGCTCCGGTTTCTCTTCCATATCCAGGACATACTGCCCAAAGCGTTTGATGTGTTCCGTCATGTGGGGGCTTAACCGCTGCGCCCGTGCCGGGGTCACGATGTATCCCTCCTCACTCATCTCTGTCAGCACTTGAGTCAAATCAAACACGTTGTGCAGCATGATGACATCGTTTCTCGCCGCTTCAAGCCCATGGGTTGTGATATGCTGTGCATTGATCCGTCGCAGGATGCGGGGTGTAATGCCTTCGGGGGCATGGCGTGCGGTCTGAGCCGCCCCCAGGTTACTCCCATAGCCGAACAGGGTGAATAGATACCGGGAACCGGCCTCCGGCATCTTGGGATCTACGGCAAGGTCGAGGTGGTGCAGCCGGACAAGGAAGGGCGGCTGAGCCGGGGGCGCTAGCACACCCTCACCGTTCCCCGCGTGCCGTCCAGTTCCAGCCGGGCTCCTTCTGGGATGCGCCGCATGTCCGCCGGCGAGACCAGGACGATGGGCACGCCGCATTCGCGCGCCACCTGCGCCAGGTGGTACATCAGCCCGAAGGGGCCCTCCAGGCAGACCATGCCGCTGGCGCGCAGGGTGATCGACAGGAGCGTCGGGGTGTCTCCGGCGAAGACCTGCGGCGACTGGGCAAAGAGCACGACTTCTCCGGCGTCGATCGTATCGGCTTCGTCCAGCGCGTCGATCCTGCGGGCCCTGCCGCTGTTTTTGCCGGGCACGGCCCCCTTGCCTTGGACGAGGGTGGCAGGGTCGGCGCTTAAAATTTCCTGCCTTGCGGGATGCGCCGCCCGAGGAACCCTTTCTTTGGGCGCCTTGCCCAAATGATCGGGCGGCGCGAGGCGGGCGTTGTATTCGTACTCGCGCCGTCGCCGCTCCCAGATCCTACGGCCTTCCGCTATATCTTGCGTTTGGGCGATATGGGCCAGGTCTTCGGCGGTGAAATAGCCTAAATCCCCTATGGTGTCGATCAGGCCGTCTTGCTGCAGTCCTTGGCACATGGCATCCACCAGGTCTTGCATTTGGTTGACGGTTAGGCCTACCCAACCGCGGTCGTTGAGCGCCGGTCCCCAAAAGTAGGCCCAATCGAGCAAGCGTTCGAAACGGGTCAACTGGTCGGGGGCTTTTGCGGCAAGGGTGCGACGCGCCGTTGCCAGGGCGGCTTCCCGCCGACTGGCAGCCTCTTCCTGTACCTTGCGGGTGTCGCGGCCCCATGCTCTGATGGCGCCGCGCACCAATTGCAGCATGCTGCGATGCCGCTGCCACCCGTCCGCCGTTCCGGCGGATCGGTTCGGCGGTATCAGTCCCATGTCGTTGCAGTAGCGTTCGAAAGCCAGGATAAAGGGCGAATCCACCTTTTCTTCAGCTAAATGGGCGACCAGTTCGGACAGGTCCATTGCCATAAAGGCCTGCCGGTCGCCGACGGCATGGGCCAATTTTTCAGCGGCTTCGACTTGGACCTGCTGGTAGTAGGGGGTTATGTCGGGATGGTGCCCCTGCAGCAGGTCAGCCATTTCGCATCCGGGCAGGTGTCGTCCGATAAAGTCCTGCAGCAGGTGGTTGCAGACAGCGGTAAGAACCTGCCCCGGACCGGCGAGGAGGCCGAAGAGGTCGAATAGCATGTCGCGGGCCCAGAGTATGGCGTCAAGGCGCTCCGCGACCGAGTGCGCTTGCCGCCGCAACTCGACCGCTTTTGAGGCCCATTCAAGACGCCGGTTCTGGTAGCCGTCGATATAGTCTTGCCGCAGGCGGGCCTCGTATTCGACGAGAAAGGCCTCTCGCCGCTCTAGCGGACCGCCCAGCGGGACGCACGCCCAGGCGCCCTTCTCGATCTGGTAGCGGTGGCCGTTGAAGTCCATCTCGGCACCGGCGTGGCACTGCGCCGGCATTTCGAGCGGGCCGACGCGGTGATAGCGCACGTCTTTTTCGACGATCGACAGGTCGCGATAGAGCGGCGGCATGAGCTTGCCTTGCACCATGCTGTGGGGGAAATTCCACTGTGGGACCAGGCGCCAAGTTTGGTTCCTGGCGTGCCGCGGCAGGTAATGCGGGAAGAATTCGGGCAGGGCGGTGAGGGGCCGCACCTGCACCAGGTGGAGTTCGCCCTGGACCAGGACCCATTCGATGTCGACGCGGCAGTCGAAGGCGCGGTCCACTTGCAGCGCCAGGCGGGCGAGGCGGCCGGCGGTCTCGTCCGACAGGGAAGGGGCGCGGCGCCGCGCCGGGGATAGGGCGGCGGATTGTACGCCGTCGGGCCCCGCTTGCCATATACGCGTTTTGTCGGTCAGGCGCCTTTCGAGGATTTCGCCGCTGTCCCACGCAAAGACGAAGCGGTCCGGTGCAAACGCACCGCTGGTACCGACCAGCTCTTGAGCGAGCCCGAACGTCGATTCGAGGACAAAACGCCACGGATTGCCCGTGCGCGGATCGGCCGTGAACAACACACCCGCGCTGTCAGCGGCAAGAAGCGGTTGCACGAGTACGGCCATGCCGTCCGGCTCTGGCTCGATGCCCATTTTATGCGCGTAATCCAAAGCCGAAGGTGCCCATGCGCTACACCAGCACTTTTGAATCGACGTCCACAGCACTTCGAGCGAATGGATGCCGAGGAAACTCTCGTATACCCCCGCGAAGCTCGCCGTAGCTGAATCTTCGTATATGCTGGATGAGCGCGCCGCTAATCCGCACCTTGCCCTAGCAAACAGCGCATCTGCAAAAGGTGCAACCGCGTCTATTAGAGGTTGTGGAATGGGTGTTGCGAGTAGCTTTTGACAGAACGCCTGATGTGCTTCGCTGCGTTCTGAATGGGATAGACCTGCAGGGCGGTCGAGAAGCTGCTGTAGGTCTTCCCCAAGACCGGATTGTTCGAGGAATAGGCTGAGCGCCTGCCGAGTTACGACAAAACCTGGGGGGACGCGGAACCCGTTTTCTATGGCCTTGCCGAGATTAGCCGACTTGGCACCGACTGACGAAAGGTCAAGCCCTTGTTTCAGTTCAATAACCAGCCCTGTGGGTTGCGGATTTAGTGACATGTCCGTGCACCTTTCCGTCGACCTAACGCAAAAAAGGATGCGGACAGGTCGACATAACAGTGAGATAACCATATCTCACAGGTTAATATCGGGCCTGTCCGCATCCTTAAGATCGCCAAAGATGCTTGGAAGGCATATTCGATTGTCTATGTAATGTAGGGAGAACGCCCTACACTAGTCAAGGGTGATTTTCTACGGGAAATTCGTTCTGGCTTATGAGCTAAATAGGATTCCTATTTCCAATGCAAACGCCCCTACTATATCACCCTCCAAGACATTGCATCACGCTGGCACATTAACGATAAGCCCCCGAATCGGGCGTAAAATGCCCCCTGAAATCAAAACTTTTACGGACACTGTCTGATAGGTCAAGTTGTGGCGTACAATTCTGGAGTTCCACGACCAGACTGAAAGGCGAAACCGTAGGTTCTGCACGAATGCACCCGCTGGTCCCCTATGGCAGGTTTTTACACGTATCCCGTAACTACCCCAAAAAGGCAGGAGATATGGGCCGGGGAAAATATAAATTCCCCGGCATTTCTATTTCGGATTCACTCCATGGCTAAACCGGATCTTCAAAATCCGGTACTTACGGCAGTGCGACAGAATAAATTCTGGAAGGGATCACCTCTTAGCCCCTCAAAACAATTCACCTCGATGCAACTGCCGTAGAAACTCGGGCAGCGGCAGGACGTCCAGATCGTCGTAGTGATACGATCTTTCTCCCCTGTAGATGCCAATCATTCTGTCGATCTGGATGCCGTCTGTCTGTTGCAGGGCGCGCATAGGCCTTTCCCAGGTCCTGTTCCATTTCTTCGCCAGTTTTACCTCGATACAGACGATATGTGGCGGTGAGGATTGCGTGCGTTTGCGCGTTTCGATTATGAAATCGATCTCCACTCCTCTGGGGGTGCGATAGTAGGCAATGGGACGGTTCTTGCCTTGTGTGTGGTTGTAGACGCGTAGTTCGTGATACAGGGCCGTCTCCAGAGCCGTACCCAACCACTGGCGATCAATCGGATCAAAGACCAGGCCGGCGGCCGCCCGGGCTACGCCGACGTCGAACCAGTAGAACTTGGGATGGGCTGCTTCGCGGACTTTGAGGCGGGGACGGTAGGAGGGAAGAAAGTGGCCTAACAGGGTGTCTTCCAGAATAGAAAAATAGACATCGACACTGCTGCGGGGAACGGAGGCTTCGCGGGCGATGTTCTGGCCGTTGACGACCTGGCCGTTGAGCGGACCGGCGATCTCAAGGAAGCGGAGAAAGGGAGGCAGGTTTCTCACCAGACCTTCCTCTCTGATCTCTTCCCTGATGTAGGTATCGACGTACGAAGAGAGCAGATCCGGACCATTTTCGCGATCGAACTGCACAGTCGGCAGAAAACCCCATTCGAGGGAATAGTCCGGATTGAACCGGTCTTCCAATTCGCAACTGGAGAAGGTTTCCAGATGTCGAGTAAGCGCGCGCCCTCCTAGTAGATTGGTGCCGCCGCGGCGAAATTTTCTGGCCGACGAACCGCATAGCGCGAAATTCCAGCGCCGCGTTTCTATCAGGCGGTGGACTTCATCGAGCAGATCTGCAACCTTTTGAATTTCGTCGAGTACTATCCAGGAATCTTCCGGAAGGTGTCCTGCCAGTGATTCGAGAGCATGCGGATTTTGAGATAGTTCCAGGTAAAGAGAGGTGTCGAGAAGATCGAAAAAGACCGCATCCGGCAATACCTGGCGTAGCCAGGTGCTCTTACCCACGCTGCGGGGACCGAACAGGAAAAAAGAGCGGCTCGGTAGTTTGAGCAGGCGCTTAATCGAAGGATAGGTCATGTTGCAAATTTACAATGGTCTTGTAAATTTGCACTAATTTGTCGGATCGCCGAGATCGGGCACTTCCAGCAGGGTGCCGTTTTGCATGGCCGACTCGTGGGCGACGATGCCGGGTATGGTGTAGCGGGCGGCGTCCCAGACGTGGTTGGGGGGCGTTTCGCCGCTGGCGCAGGCGCGGACGAAGTCGTCAACCAGAAACTGGTGCGAGCCGTTGTGGCCGTTGTGCAGGCCGACGAATTCCCGGGGGAGACGGTCGATCGGATGGACCGATGAGACGCTCATATGGGTGCCGTCGTCGGAGGTGACCAGATCCATCCCTTCGGCCTTTTCGGCAGGTTTCACCGGCTGGCCGGTGCAGGCCAGAAGGTCGTCCAGGCGCTCGGTTTCCTCTCGGTTTTTGGTGAGCCAGACGGCTCCGGCCCGGTTTTCCTCGAAGCTGGCCTGCGTGCCCCACATGCTCATGCGCACGGCGCCGGGGTGGCCAATGCGGCGGAACTCGTTGATCCGGCAGATGCTGTCGTCGGACATCTGGAAGAGGGCGCTCTCGTTGCTGAACGGGTTGTTCCACTGGTTATCGGGATAGATGCCGTCTTCGTGGTGGTCGACAAAACCCTGGCAGGATACGGCGGTCATGTGGGCGCCGGTGACGGAGATGACCTGACTGGTGGAGTGGGTGGGATAGTGCATTGGGGGACCACCGGCGGTCTTTTTCCAGTTCGCTCCGCCCCGCCACTTCATCACGTCGTAGAGGCCGTGGTCCCAGTCGTGATAGTATTCCGCCTCGGCGTAGGTGATCTGGCCGAAGGCTCCTTCCTGGAACCGCTGCCGGCAGTAGATGACGGCCGGATAGTAGTAGCTCGTCTCCCCCAGCATATAGAGCATGCCGGTCTTTTCCACGGTTTTGACCAGGCGGGTGATTTCGTCGATTTCGATGCCGGCGGGGACGGCGGAGTACACGTGTTTGCCGGCTTCGAGGGCCTGGATCGCCTGGGGGGCGTGAAGCCAGTTCTGGGTGATGACGGCGACGGCATCGACGTCTGTCTCGCAGAGTTCATCGAGAGAGGGGCAGGTGTCGGGGATGTCGTGCTTTTCGACGTTTTCCCGCAGCTTGTCGGCGTCGAGGTCGCAGAGGATGACCTGGTTGACAAAGGGGTGCGCCTTGAAGAGAGGGATAAAGCTTTGGGCGAAGGAGCCGACGCCGACGATACCGATTTTGAGGGCCATGAGGATCACCATCCGGTTGTGGTTGGAGTAGTTGCTGCGGCACAAAGTAGGGAGCGGGGGAAGAGGGCGCAAGGTGGATGGGGAGGGTTGTTTTTAAAGGGGTGGAAATGTATAATGCCAGACCCCTAAAACCCGGAGTTTAGCGTTCACCCTTTTTTGTAGAGGAGACCCACCATGCAACTGAGTGCTGAGCAGATCGCCCAGTTCGAGGCGGACGGCTATCTGGTGGTCAGAGGCGCCCTGGAGGAGGGCGACTTGGGCCCGGTAATCGAAGAGTACGAGGCGTATATCGACCGCCGGGCGAAAGAGTTGCTGGCCGAGGGCAAGATTTCCCAGCTGTACGCAGACGAGCCGTTTGAGCGCAGACTGGCCCGGATCTGCTCCGAAAACAACGAAATCTATCCCGAGCTGGACATCATGCAGATGCGCGGTCGGGCGACGTTTGAATTCCTGCGCAATGAAAATCTGATGGATGTGGTCGAGGGGATCGTCGGATCGGAGATCACCTGCAGTCCGATCCAGCACACCCGTCCCAAATTGCCGAACGGGCTATCGCCCAGCGGCAGCGATCCGCACGTGGTGCCCTGGCACCAGGACGCCGGAGTCACCTGGGAGGAGTCGGATCCGTATTTCATCCTGACGGTGTGGATTCCGCTGGCTGCGTCCACGGTGGAGAATGGCTGTTTGCAGATCATTCCGCGCACCCACGGAGGGGGATTGATGCAGCACCACTCGAAGAGGGGGGTGGGGACGACGATCGTCGAGGAGGAACTGCCGGACGCGGAGATTGCGACATTGCCGATGGAAAAGGGGGATGTGCTGCTGATGCACAAGGAGATTCCGCACCGCTCGCTGGCCAATCAGGCGGAGACGATTCGCTGGAGCATGGATCTGCGCTACCAGGAGACGGGAACGCCAACAGGGCGGCCTTTCCATCCGGATTTTCCGGTGCGCAGCTGTTCGAATCCGGAGTCGGTGCTCACCGATTACGAGGAGTGGTGCCGGCTGTGGGTGGGGGCGCTGGAGGAGAGCCGGAAGCAGAAGGTGCAGGCGCATCGCTGGAAGGCGGTGGATTAGGGACGCGCGGGGAAAATTCCAACAGTTGTGAAAATGAGATGCCCGGCAGTGATTCGAATTGCTGTCGGGCATTTCGATATACGGTGGCTACTTGGGGCATATCACCGGACGCCCAGTTCTTCGATCGCCCGGGCCAATGCGTGGCGGTGGGCTTCCAGGGGAGCGGGATCGCGGGTGAACTCGGTCATGCTCTCGGTGACGATTGGGGGGACCTGGAGCAGTTCTTCAAAAGCCTCACGCTCATCGACACCCAGGTCATCGCGCTCTTTCAGCAGGTCTCGGAGAATCGCGAAATACTCGTAGTCCTCCACGCCGTCGCGCAGCATCTCCCAGCGGATGCTGTCGACCGGACCGTCCAGAACAGGGCGTCCTTGAGTGCCATCGGCGGCCGCTTCGGGCGGATAGACGAAGCGGCCGTCGCCGTTACCCCAGGCGCGGCGGACCCCGGCCGGGGTGCTGTAGCCGCTGGTCCAGCCCATCGGATCTTCGTAGGGATTCTGGAGACCATCCGGGTAGGCGGCATCGCTCGTCCAGTAGTTGCTTTGCCAGACCAGGATGCCCTCGATACCGCGCTGCCAGGTCTGCCACAGCCAGACGCGTAGCTCGGTGCCGGGATGATCGATGAAGAGGCCGGCGTAAGGGGCCTTGGGGCCGGTGCAGACATACCACCAGAAGGAGTCGCCGGCTTCCATGCGCGGTGCGGAACTCTGCGGATCGAAGGAGTCGCTGACCGGGCACCAGATGTTCGGGCCGCCGATAAGATCGGATTCGACCTGCTCGGTGAGCATGCGGTTGATATCGGGGGCGTTTTCACGCAGCTTGCGGAAGCCGTTCATGACGAACTCGTAGTCTCTGGGGGCGGGTTCGTCGAACCAGTAGACGTACGCCTCGTCGAGCCAGCCTCGTTCGCGCAGGTGCTGCTCCAGGCCCTGCAGATACGAACGGAGCGCCTGGCGGTACTCCGGCGTGTTTTCGGAATAGCCGATGAGTTCCGGTTCGCGGCGGGCGTGGAAGGTGCCGCTCCCCAGACCCTGGATGGGCAGGCGGAAGGAGTTGAAGCCGAGTTCGTCGATCGCCCGGGTCATGGCCGCATCCCAGGCGGACCAATCGAATTGGGGTTCCAGGCCGTTCCAGTCGATGCGGATCGGATCCATGGAGGCGGGATCGTACGGCGAGATGCGGTGGGCGCTGTAGTTTTGCAGGTAGCGGTCCAGCACGGCGCGTTTCTGCTCGTCGGTCTCCAGCCCGTGGTAGCGGACGACGTTGTTGAAGGAAAAGCCGAAGGCGGTGGTGCAGGTGGCGCGTCGGGGCAGAGTGAAGTCGTAGACCTGGACTTCCAGGGGGACTTCGATGGAGTACGTCTCTGCGGATAGATGGATCGTTCCGGAGTAGATTCCCGGCGCGGCCTCTTCGGGCACGTCGACGCGCACCCAGAGCGGCTGGTTGGTGTTGCCGGGGATGTCGATCGGCTCCCGCAGCGGAGGCAGGGGATCGGGCCAGAGGTCGGCGACGCCGGTGGGATCGGAGGGTTGGGCTACGGGCACGTAGTGGACCCGGAGGAGATCGATGCGAGCGGCCGGGATGAGAGTGCCCTGTGGGCCGACGAGGTCGGAGACGCTGGCGGTTAGCCCCTTGAGCGTCTCTCGGGGGCGGACGACCAACTGGGCGGCTTCCGCCTCGTTGCGGGCGGCGCGGATGAGAACGGAGGTGCCGGCTTTCTTGGGCACCGGCCGGGTGCGACCGATCTTCCAGCCGGAGGAGGCATGCCACAGTCCGACATCTGCGTCCGAGCCGGGCAGGCGTTCGCCGTAGGAAGTTTCGTATAGATGGGGAAGATAGAGATCGGAGCGGGCCGAAAAACGGGCGCTGCCCTGGAGTTCGATTTCCAGATCCCAGGAACCGGCACCCGGCAGGTCGTAGGCCAGTCGGAGTTCCGCCGGGCCGGGTTGAATTTCGCGGAAGGCACCGGAGGAGACGATCTCTCCGTCTGTGTTGGCGAGGCGCACGGTCGGTTTGACGGTGAGGGAACGCTCGCTGCGGTTATCGAGCTCGAGTTGCACCACGTTGGTGCCGCCGGGGAGAGCGTCTCCCAGGCCGACGACCTGGACATCGAGGGTGGAATCGGCAGCGCGCACGGCGATGAAGCGGGTGGTGCCGCGCAGATCGACCGGCTCTCCGCGCAGCTCGGCGCGATAACCGTAGGCGTCGATCTGGAAGGAGCCGGGGTCGGACTCGGTGCCGGTGGAGCGGTCGTCCAGGGCGCTCAGGCGGATCCAGATTTCGCGCGCGGGAAACAGCGCGTCGGGCAACTGCAGAGTGCCTCCGCCAGCTGCGTCGAAGCGGCCGATCTGGCGCCACTGCTGGCCGTCGGTGCTGGCCTCGACGAGGAGGCTGCCGGCGACGTGGTAGTTCACCGAGATTTCGACCTCCGCCCGTTCCTGGATCCGGTCGGCGACCTGGTGGTGATAGAGGACGTAGCTGTCGGCACCGAAAACCCAGCGATAGGTGTTAAAAAAACAGGTATTGCCGGCCAGAGGTCGGCTGTGGTTGCGCGACTGTGAGCGATAGGGGGCGAGAAAGGCGTACTGGTTGCCGCGGATGCTCTCTCCTGCGCCCAGGGTTATGTCACCGTAGATGGCGTAGAGCGGTTGAGCGCGGGTGAGTTCGATCTGGTCGAAGGCGATGGCGCCGTCGGCATGCCACTGGCCGAAGCGCAGCCAGGAGCGGGCCGGATCGATGCTGTCGGGGGTGACGAAGATGGAGCGGAAGAGGGTCCATTCGGCGGGACGGTCCAGATCGCGGTTGCAGAATACGGGGCCGGAGATCGGAATGCCGTCGGTGGCGTCTATATTGCGGGCTCGAAAAGAGAGCTGATACAGGGCGGCGGGAGCGAAGGGGAGGGACGCGGAGCGCCAGTAGTTGGTGTCTTCTCCCAGGCCTGTTACGCCGATTGCCCGTTTTCCATCGGTGACATTCCCAGTGAGCCAGTCACCGATGCCCGAGGAGAGTTGCCAGCCTTCGGGATCGCCTTCCCCCTGTTCGAAGGAGGGGTTGGGGAGGTCTATAGTCTGGGCATCGACGCCGACATAAGAAGAGATGACGCTCAACAGAGCTGCAAAAAAGAGGAGCTGGATTTTTGTGCGTGTCATTTCGCTTTCTCGACCTAAGGTGGCGTTCCGAAAATTGTATTCGGGTAGAATTAAAAAAAAGTATCTATAATCTGATGATCGGAGTTAGTCCCGTGGCTCAGAAGGTCTGCGTCTGGCCGCTCTCCGAGGCGCGGCGGACGAGGTCCAGGGTGCGCACGGTCTTGAGGACTTCGCCGCCGGAGACGGGGACTTCGCGATCGGCCAGCAACGCTTCGACGAAGAGGCGCATTTGCAGGGTAAAGCTGTCCTCGGACTGATCCAGAGTGACTGCTTCGCCGTTCAGTTCGACTCCGCGGCGGGTGAGGAGGAGGTGGCCGTCGGTGCCGATGAAGAGAGTCTCGGTGCGGGTGTAGTGAGTGCGCGTGGAAAAGGCGAGAGAGGCGACCGGTCCACCGGCCAGTTCCAGACCGATAAAGCCGTCGCTGTCGCCGCCGGAGACGTGGCTGGTGGCGCGAACCGAAGCCCAGACGCGTTCGGGTTCGGTGTCGAGTAGCCAGAGGAGGGCGTCGACGTCATGGCTGCCGAAGAGCGGCAGGTAGAGACCGCCGCAGGCGTCCAGAGCGCGACGCCAGTCGGTGGACAGCTGTTCAATCCAGAAGAAGCGCTGGTGGGCGACGTTGACGATGTGGCCGACGGCGTCAGCGGCGAGCAGTTCCTTTGCCTTTTGCACGGAGGGAAAGCAGCGGGTGGATTGGCCGATGGAGAGCTGGGTGCCGTGTTCTTCGACTGCTCCGATCATCTCCCGCGCTTCCGCTTCGTCGAGAGCCATCGGCTTTTCCAGGAGGACCTGCTTGCCGGCTCGAGCCGCCTGGATGGTGAACGATTTGTGCAGGTCGTGGGGCAGGCAGAGAACGACGGCGTCGACCTCGGGGGAATTCAGGGCATCGGCGTAGTCGGTCGACCAGGAGGGAGCCCCGTAGCCCTCGGCCGCGGAACGGGCGCTCTCTTCGACGATATCGACGGCAAAGGTGAGGACGGCGCTGTCCAGGGCGGCGATGGCTTTGAGATGAGCTGCGGCGATCTGGCCGCAGCCGACCATGGCCAGGCGGATGGGTGCTTTCACGGGGGGCTCCTTTTTTTGTAGGATTTGGCGTTGTTACTGGAATGACTTGATAATACCGGGAATGTGCCCGTATTGACGAATATCGAAATTCTCGATCGTTCGGGGATTACTGTTCGAGTGCCCCCACGTCGAGGAGGAAACCTCTGGACTTCAGTTGCTTCTGTAAATCGCCGACCTCCAGTGCTTCGGGAATCGTGTCCAGACGCACTGCTTCGGCGGCGGCCAGGCCGCAGACTTCGCCGGTGAGAACGGCGGCCTGAATGACGCGCATCACCTCCCATGCCTGGCCGGCGGCGGCGATGCAGCGACCGGCGGCCAATAGTCCCTTCACCTTTTGGGGAAGGAGCGTTCCGTAGGGGACCTCCCAGACGTCGCGCCCGCCGCGCCAGTCGGCGACCAGGCCGACGCAGTCGTCGAAGTGGGTGTACATCTGACCGTCGGCCAGATTCCCCTGCCCCTCGATGCGGCGGGTGGTGCGGAAGTCGTTCATGGTGGGCAGGGTGAGGGGGAAGAACTGCTTGCGGCCATCGGTGCCCAGTTCGGCCTGCTTCCGGTGGTAGTGGTCGCGTAGCAGGCGGCGGCTTTCCAGAGCGAATTTGCTCACCTCCCGTCCGTCGGTGCCCCGATATTTCCGCGCTTTTTCCGGATGCCCTCTGCCGTCGTTGTCGCCGCCCAGGATAACCTTGTGCAGCAGCGGAGTGCCGTCCCCTTTGGCGACCGCCTTCCCGGCCGCTTCGAGAGAGGCGCCCAGCGCCCATATCGACAGAAAGTTGTCCTGTTCGGCGCAGGGGGCACCGGCGCGGAAGGCGATGTCGGCGTCGCCGGTGGCGTCGACCAGGCAGCGGGCGGTGAGCAGGCCACGACCGCTCTTGTTCTCGACCTCGACGCCGGTGACGCGGTCGCCTTTGAGTGCGGGGGCGCAGATCAGGCTGTCGAACCAGATCTCGACGCCGGCCTCCACCAGGAGTTCGTCGAGGGCCAGGACGAAAGAGGCGGGGGAGAAGGTGACTCGGTAGCGGGAGGAGGTGTTCGGGTCGCGCCAGTCGGCGGGGACGTCTCCGGGGCCGTATTTGAGGGAGGCATGGAGCAACTCCTCGGCCAGGCCGAAGGTGACCTGCCGTCCCCGGCTGTCGCTCAGAGGGAGGTAGATGAGGACGTTGCCGATGGTGGCCAGGCCGCCGGTGGTGACTGTCTTTTCCACCAGGGCGACGCGGGAACCGGAACGGGCAGCGGCCAGAGCGGCGGCGATACCGGCGACCCCGCCGCCGGCGACGAGCACGTCATAATCGCTTTGGAAAGAAGAGTCGGACATTTTTTCCTCGGAGAATATTGAATGTTCCCGCGCGCTTTTTTTGTGCGCGAGCGGATTTTAATAGATCTGAGAAAAGAAGCGGATCTGGAGAGAAATATTACCCCGAGAGGGGATTGAATCAAGAGAAGGAGGCAAACAGGGGATTGGAAGGAGATGTGAAAAGGGGGTAAACGGAAGGAGCGAAAGGAGCGAAAGGAGCGGAGAAAAGAAAAGAATCAGGCGACGGGCCGGGGGCTCGTCGCCTGAAGGGAGGAGGGGGGAAGGGATGGTTCGACTGACGGAACTGCTTTTTTGGGCTCGTTCGGTTCCTTGTGAATGTGAAACCACAGGCGCCGACGTTTGCCCGCCGGAGTCCCGCCTTTCTTCTTTCTGCATTTCTTCATCGCCATGGAGAATCCTCCTGTCAAAAGTGTTAAATGGCGAAATGCCGCAATGGAATGCGGCGAAAGATCGACGGATGCCCACGAACTCGGAGCGGATTGGCGGAATCCGTCGCTGCGAATTGATCCGACCACAGCGAACTACGGTCGAACCCTCTTTAGCGCTTCTCAAATGCGAGAGAGGCGGTTATCGGAGGATGTAGAACTGATTATGTCGGATAAAGGGATTTAAAGCAAATGACGTTTTTGTTACAGACGGGTTCCCGCAGTGTGTGGGAGGAGGAGATTCCGGCTGCCGGTCAGGAGGAAAGGGGAAAGATGCGCAGGGCTTCGAGATGGTTGGTGCTGCAGCGGGTGTAGAAATCTCCGGTTATGCCGTTTTTCATTTGCGTGAGCGCCCAGAGTGCCTCGCGCAGGTGCACGCCCCGCCGCATCTGCGCCAGCTTCGGGCGGGAGAGGGAAAAACCGGCGTGGGAGGAATAGGCTGAGAGGAAGGTTTCGAGCAATTCGGCGTCCAATCCGTGGAAGTGGACGAAGCAGGCTATATCGAAGTAGATATCGCCGCGACCGGCCATCTCCAGGTCGACGATTTTGATGCCGCCGTCGTCGATGACGTTGCCATACCACAGGTCGTTGTGGCACATGCCGAAGTCGTCCCGGTCGCACAGGTCCGCCACCTGCTCACGAGCTTCGGAAAGCAGGTCGAGATCGGCAGGGGAGACGACATCGCTGTCGCGCAGTTCGTCGAGATAGCGACGAGCGACTTCGACAATGTCGTAGACGGCATTCCCGGATGGAAGGCGGTGCAGGTCGGCGATTGCTCTGCCGAAGGAGACCAGGGCGTCAGGTGTCTTGATCTCTTCCAGCGTCCAGGTGGGGGCATCGATGAATTCGGTGACGATGATCTGCGTCTCGGGACAGAAGAAGATCGGCCGCGGTCCCAGGCCGGCGGCGTGCAGATTTTTGATGGCGGCGTATTCCTTCTGCCGGTCGATGCCGTGTTCGGTGTGGCCGGGGGCGCTCAGGCGGACGAAGTAGACCTGGTCGCCGGTGTCGACCCGGTAGTTGCGGTTGGTGCGGCCTTCGGGCAGCAGTTCGCAGGTCGGTTCGTCGCAACCGGAGAAGAGGGGAAGGTTGCGGATCGCTTTAGGAAGCTGGGACATGATTCAGCCGACGTCCAGGGTGGCGAGAAATTCGCGCGTCAACCGTTTGCCCAGGAGTTCAGTTTGGATATCCATCAGTTCAACTCGTCCAGGGTGAGGGAGAAGCTGTCGATGAAGTGCTCTACAAAGTAGGCGACTTCGGGTGCGTCGAAGGCGTCGATGGCCGCCCGAATGCTCTTTTCCGCTTCGGAGAATTCCAGATTGCCGGCGCGGCGTTCTTCCAGGCATTTGATGTAGGCGCAGATCTTGTCGGCGGCAGCGATCACTGCTGCGTGCTGGTGATCCTCCTCAGCGGGTGAAAAGAGGGATGCGAAGTCCGGTCTCAATTCCTCCGGCAGCATGCCGAGAAGGCGCTGTCGGGCGTCCTTTTCCAGTTCGCCGTAGGCCTGGCGAATGGTCGGGTTGAAGTATTTGATCGGGGTGGGCAGATCGCCGACGATCACTTCTCCGGCGTCGTGGTAGAGGGCCAGGAGGGCGACCCGTTCGGGGTTGAGTTGGCCGTTGTAAAAACGATTGCGGACGACGGCCAGGGCGTGGGCGATGGTGGCTACCTGGAGGCTGTGCTCCTGGAGGTTTTCGTGCCAGGTGTTGCGCATCAGGCTCCATCGGGTGATAAATTTCATTTTCGACAGATAGGCGAAAAAATGGCTCATGGATCTCCTTCCGTGTGGTTCGGGTGGCCCTGTCTTTTTTACCAAACTGAGAGAGCCGAGTCAAGCGCCTCCCTGCAGCGGGAAAGGGGGTCCTGTAATACTGATGGGAGATATAGTCTTTCAGAGGGGAATTATCGAATTTCAGGTAAAAAATAAAAAAGGCACATTAAAGCGTTGATTATAAATAAGTAAACACTTGTTATATGAAATAAAAAAAGAGGTCGGGGAAGGGGATGGAGCAAAAATCGGCTTGGGAATCGCTTTTACATTTTTGTATATTGGGAAAAGGACAGAGGTTTCTTTTTGAAGGAGTCTAAGTCATGCCGATGGAGCGAAACAAGGCGTTGGTGCAGACGATCCAGAAGATTCCGGTCTTCAATGGTCTGTCGCCCAGTCAGGGGAAGAAGGTGCTGGGGCTCTGTGTTCCCAAGATCCTGCAGGGAGGGGATACACTGTGCGCCAGGGGGACACCCAGTGACGCGATGTACATTCTGGTCTCCGGGCAACTGGGGATCATAACGGAGGATGGGCTGCGGGTGGCCACGCTCAAACCGGTGACCACCGTGGGCGAGATGGGTATGGTCACCCGGCAAACTCGTTCAGCCTCGGTCGTGGCGGTGGACAAGAGCAATATTCTGATCATCGAAAAAGGGCCGTTCGACCTGCTGTTGCGCACGGACCCGGATATTCAACTCAAGGTTCTCCGCAACATCATCGAGATTCTCTCGGGTAAGATCGTCAACGACAATGTGCGTATACGCGATCACTTGCTGGAAAAGGTGCGCGGGGAAAACCAGATCATAGAGAATAAGCAGAAGATCAAGATCGCTCTGGATTTGCTGGAAGAGAACAGCAACATGACGCGCGAAGAGGCGAAAACCCAAATAGACGAGAAAATGATAAGTATGAGTATGCGCATCCTGGTAGTAGACGATGAACCGCCCATCCGGAAATTTCTCAAGGATGTTCTCTCCTCTTACGAGGTGGTGGAAGCGGGGGATGGGTTAGAGGCGTTGAAGCAGGTGGAAGTGGCGAAGCCGCACCTGGTGATCACCGATATCCGGATGCCCAAGATGGACGGCTACGAGCTGCGCGCCAGGTTGAATGAGACGCATCCGGAGATGCCGGTGCTGGCGCTTTCGGGATATGTGGGAGCCGAGGATGTGGAGGGACACGGATTCGACGGTTTTGTAGACAAGCCAGTGAATCTGGAAGAATTCAGGAAGGTGGTGGAGGAGGCGCTGGTCAAGGAGGATGATTGAAGCGATTACAGATGGATTGGAACCGCCCCGCTGGATTCTTCCAGCGGGGTTTTTTATTGTTATAGAGCAAGGAAACCCTAACGGAAAGGTAAGTTTATGCATCTGTTCTCAATCGCAGTGGCGATCGCTTCTCTGGCGATGGCTGCCCACGCCGTCACCGGCGACCTAAATCTGGATGGCGCCGTGGACTTCGACGACTTTTTCATCCTGGCCGACAACTTCGGTAAGAGCGGTCCGCCCGAAGAGGCCTGCGGCGCTGCGGAAGAGGGAACGGAGGATGCAGAAGAGGGAACGGAGGAACCGGTGGGAACGATCGACGCTTACTATCCGCTACAGGTAGGGTCGGAGTGGGAATACGCCAATCCGAATCTGGCTACGGATGCGTACACCCGAAAGATCACCTGGTCCTATAAAATCGGCGGGATCAAGTTTTTCGAGGTCAACAACGGGACGAAGGTGTACTCGTCCGCCGGCGAATTCAGAGTGGTCTACGAGGCGGGGCCGGAGAGCATCCTCCTCAAAGAACCGCTGGTGGCCGGGGCCCGGTGGCAGGACGATTACGACCTGGAGGAATGCCCCAAGAGCGGGTCGACCTGCGGTTCGGAGATTCGCGCAGTGCTGCCGCAGCTAGCGGTGCCGGCCGGCGATTTTGAGCAGGTGCTGATGGTGGCCTGGCAGGCGGTGGCCGGTGACGGGCGGGTGATCGACGAGTTCGTCTACTACATCGCCCCGGGTGCGGGCGTGGTGCGGCGCCAGATCAGGAATCTGCAGGCCGACGGCACGTTCAGCGAGCGGCACTACGAGCTGATGGGATATTCCATTCCGGAGTAACATTTCCCCTTTAATGCAAAAGATTTACACAAGGGCGCACGGCGATTTTCCGCTGTGCGCCCTTGCGCTTTTCCCCGGTAAGGAAGGTGACACCGGCTCTTTGCCAGCGCACGGTGATCCAGAATAGGCCGAGGTAATCTCCAGCCTGGAAGCCGCTGGTGAGGAAATGGGTTCAGCGCATCGCGTCGATCGATTTGCTCAGTCTGTCGATCGCCTGTAGATCGCGCTGCGCCCGGTGGCGGATGAAGGCGTAGTTAATGTTGTTGAGCGCGTTGAAGGCAGCCGCTCGATCGCACCACTGTCGGGCCTGCTGCCAGCCTCCTGCGATCAGGTTGGCGACGGCTATCCGGTAGAGGTTTTGGGGATTCTGCTGATTGGCCTGCCGGAGTTCGGCGATCGCCAGATCGTGCTGGCCCACGGCCAGGGCTATCTGACCGGCCAGTTCGTGGGCCAGGCGTATCTGGAGGGGATTGCGGATCTCTTCGGCCTGGCGGCGGAATTCGTCCGATCGGTCCCTGGCCGTTGCCAGGTCGTCCTTCTGCAGGGCGACGCGCGACGAATTGAGCAGAAAGGCTCGCTTATTATTGGCCTTCACTTCCGGGCTTAACTCCGAGGCCTGGACGGTATCGAGAGCCTTCTGGTAGGCGTCCAGCGCGTCGTCTGAGCGGCCCATTTCGAGGAGAATATTGCCCCTGACGACCAGATCTCCGGCCATGGCGGCGGGGTCGTCGAGGGCGGCGGCTATGGCGAACTGCTTCTGCAGTTCTTTCAGGGCGGCTTCCAGGTCACCTTCGTCGACGTGAGAAACAGCGGTGGCAAAGTGGGCGGCGCGGCGCTCCCCGTCGTTGCGGGCGAGGGAGTGGAGCTTTTTCAACTGGGCGCGCGCAGCTGCATGCTCTCCTTTGAAATTGAGATTGGTGGCGATGCCGATGTGAGAGGCGACGAAGTTCGGGTTGAGGTTCAGCGCTTTGCGGTAGGCGGTGATCGAGGCGTCGTAATCCCCGGTTTTCATGAGCAGTTCGGCGTAGGAATCGCGAGGGTTCGGATCGTCGGGGATCAGTTCGATGTACTTTTCGAACGCCTCCCGGGCACCGACGAAGTCCCCCAGAAAACGGCGGGCGTAGCCGAGTTGGTTGTAGGGCTGTGAGAAGTCGGGATTTATGGCGAGGGATTTCTCGTATTCGGTAATTGCCTTTTCGTAGTCCTGCTGGCCGAAGAAATGATTGCCAAACAGATTGTGGGCCCGTTCGTCTTGGGGGAAGAGTTCGACCAATTGCTGGTAATACTGGCGCTGCTTCAGCGGGAAGCCGTTGACTCCCGCTTCAAATCCCAGAATCCACAGGCGTTCCCCCTCAGATACCTGATCGGCCAGGGCACGAGCTTTGGCAAGGGTGGAGAAGAAGGCCTTGGCCGAGGGTTGGACCAGGGAGAACAGCAGGTGGGCCTGGGCGAAGTCCGGGTCGGCGGCGATCGCTTTTTCGTAGTGCTGGATCGACTCCTGGCCCTGGAGGCGTTCGCTCAGATCCCGGGCGCGCAGGAAGCTCTCGAGTGCCTTCGGGGAAGTGGTCGTGATGGGGATCTTGTCGGGGTCGGCATCGCCCTGAATGGGGAGGAGCAGCAAGAGTGCGAGCAGCAGGATCGTCGTTTTCATGAGGCTTGCCTCCGGGGAAAGGGGAAAGTCGCTCAGCGCAGATCGACGGCGGCGCGGATCATGGCAAAGAAGCCGTCGTCCGGTATGTATTCGGGGACGCTGTTGCCGGTGCCCAGAGCCCAGGCTCCGCCGTCCGCAGTCCGGTCGATCATCCGCTGGGAGCGCGCGAAGATCTCTTCGGGGGTGGAGCGGCAGACGAAGTCGACATCGATGCCGCCGACCCGCTGCGGAGGTTCGTTCCAGTCCATTTTCATCCTTCTGTCTTTTGGTTTAGGGTCGTCGATATACTACGGTGCCGAGGGCGTTGCGGCAAGGATTTACGGGAGGAAGAAGGGGAAGTGAAAGTGATGAATGCAACCGTACGCATTTTTAATTATTACATTTTATGTAAACTATAAAAATTCGATCGAGACGGAGAATCTGGGAGCTCAATTGGGGAAATTGTCACGGCCTTCACTTTTCCTTTCGTTATTAGGGTCATTCAGACCACCAACCAGGAGGATGAAGAGATGAAGATCACCGATATCAAAGCGGCGGAAGCCCGGTACCACTACATCCGGGTGTACACCGACGAGGGGATCTACGGCACGGGGGAATGCAGCCACGTGGACGGCGGCTGGCGGGGTTCGCTCGAGACGATGAAGCAGATGCTGGTCGGCCAGAATCCGTTGGATGTGGACGCCTGCTTCGAGCTGGTGCGGCGCGCCTATATCTTTCGCGGCGGGATGTCCGGGTTGGGCATTTCGGTGCTCAGCGGCATCGAGTACGCCCTGTGGGATCTGGCCGGTAAGGCGCTCAACGTGCCGGTTTACCGACTGCTGGGCGGACAGTTCCGCAACAAGGTGCGGCTCTATATCGACAGCGCCCACTCCGACTACGGGGAGCGGGCGGAGCAGGTGCAGGCGAAGGGATTCACCGCCATCAAGTTCGATCTGGACGATGCCAACAACCCGTACAAGATCGACAGGTGGAACTGGTCGGTAACGCCCGATGAGCTGAATTCCATCGTCGATCAGTGCGGTCAGATCCGCGAGGCGATCGGGCCGAGTATGGATCTGGCGATCGACCTGCACGGCCGCTACGACGCGTCGGCGGGGACGAAGATCGCCCAGGGACTGGAGCCGTTCAATCTGATGTGGCTGGAGGAGCCGGTGCCCCCCGAAAACATCGATGCGATGCGCAAGATCAAGGAGAGCACGCGCACGCCGATTTGCGCCGGCGAGAATCTGTATCTGCGCTACGGCTTCCGCGACCTGCTCGAAAAGCAGGCGGTCGATATCATCATGCCCGACATCTCCAAGTGCGGCGGCCTGTCGGAGTGCCGCAAGATTGCCAATATGGCCGAGATCTACTACATCCCATTCGCTCCGCACAACAACAGCGGTCCGCTGAGCACGCTGGGGGACAGCCACTGCTGCGCCAGCGTGCCGAACTTTTTGGCCCTGGAATTCCACCGGTTCGACGACGAGACCTGGAACGAGCATCTGACCGTCGACGAGCCGCTGATCCAGGACGGCCACGTGGTGCTGACCGAGAAGCCGGGGTTCGGGGCCGAGTTGAACGAGGAGTACGTCAAGACGCTGGCCCAGTACGACGGGGACTTGTTCCAGTAGGGTTTCCTGCGCAGGGCGCGTTTTCCGCTCCACAGGGGAACGCGCCCTTTCTTTAGCGGAGGGGGTACCGGGACGTCTCGCGCGAGGTATTCGCAGGGGGATTCTCCGTTGAGGAGGAGGCGAAAGGTGAAAGGTCTTTTCTCTATTTTGTTTCTCGGCACCGGCGCCGCCGACTGGCCGGGGGAGTACGATGCCTCTCTCGAAGCTGCGGAGAAGGGAACGGTGCGCGGCATGGCGTCGATCCTTGTCAACGGGAAGGTGCTGGTCGACTGCGGCCCCACGGTGTGGGATGCAATGCGTCTCTTTGGGGCCGATCCGCGGCAGGTGAGCGATCTCCTGATCACCCACACGCACGGGGATCATCTCAATGGCGAGGCGTTGGAGCAGTTGATCGGGGCCCGTGTCGGAGAAGAGCCGCTGCGGGTGTGGGTGGAGGAAAGTGGCCTTGAGAGGGTGCCGGTGCTGGAGGGGTTGGTCGTCGAGTCGCTGGAGGTGGGGCAGCAGTTCGAGATCGGCGGGGTTTCCGTTCTCGCCCTGGCGGCCAACCACGTGGTAAAATCGCCGGAACAGCCTCTCCATTTCCTCTTCCAGCGAGAGGGCCGGACGGTGCTCTACGCTACGGACGGGGCCTGGTTGCTCAAGGAGACCTGGCTGCGACTGCGGGAGACGAAACTCGACGCGATCCTCTGGGATGCGACCAACGGCGACTCGCAGGGGGATTGGCGGATCTTCGAGCACAACAGCGTCGATATGATCCGCATAATGCTGCAGACGTTGCGCAAGGAGGAACTGCTGGCACCGGGTGCACAGGTGCTGCTGACCCATATGGCGCGGACGCTGTGCGCGCCGCACGAGGAGATGCGGGCAAGCCTGGAGCCGGAGGGACTGGTTCCGGCGCACGACGGGATGGTAATTGAGTTGGGGGTGGTGGACGAGTAGGGGGAGTTATATTGCTCAGGGAAGTTGTGATAGAATGGGCGTCGACATCTTCTCGGATTGGCGCGTCATTATCAGCGGGTTTGGAAAACGACCGGAAGCGATGAGGTGAATCGGATGAAACGACCGAGAATTGAGGTAAACGCGTTTTTTCTGAGAGGGATCGTCTGCGCGCTGCTGTACGCTGCTGCAGCCCTGTCCCAGCCGTTGTTTGAGGAGATGGAAGGCATAGCGGGAAGTGAGATCAGATCCGTGGCAATGGGGGACTACAACAATGATGGATTGCCCGATCTGCTGATGGCCAGAACGGGGCAAGGTTGGGGACAGAGGCTGCGTCTCTATCATAACGAAGGTAATGGGCTTTTTAAAAATCGAGTTGACCAGGTCATGCCGGAGGGGCTTCAGATTCGTCGAGTGGCGGGAGGTGGTACGATCTTTGGGGATTACGACAACGATGGCGACCTGGATGTTTTTACAACGGTCGGGAGTTGGTCGGTGGATTGGGCAGGTCCCAATACGCTGCTGCGCAACGATAGGGGAGTTTTCACTGACGTCACCGCAGAGGCGGGGCTCACTGAAGAGTTAACGTCGGACAATGCGATCTGGCTGGATTTCGATGCAGACGGCTTCCTCGACCTGTATGTTGGGAACCTGGGAGCTCCGGATATTCGCAATACTCTGTATCGCAACAACGGCGACGGCACGTTCTCGGATGCGACCGAGGCTGCCGGATTACTACAGCAACTGCATTCAGAAGCGGGGGGCAGCAATGGTGGAATGGTAGCCAGTGATTTCAATGGGGATGGATGGCCCGATCTGTATCTCGCTGTTTTCGCCGGACCGAACCATTTCTTTGTGAACGATGGAACTGGGCGATTCGAAAAGGTGGAAAGTGGCGATACCGCCGACGAAAGCGAGGTGTACGGTCTGGCGGTGGGAGATATCGATAACGACGGCGATCTGGACGTCTTTCAGCCTGGAGGTGGAAGCGGGAGTGAGTTGTTCCGCTCGCAGATGCTGCTGAATTTGGGAGGGAGTTTTCTGGATGTGCTCGAAGCGGTGGGGCTTACCAGACTGAGTGCGGAACATCTTCTAGGGGCTGGAATGGCGGATATAGACAACGACGGCGATGTCGATTTTTTCACCAGCACGGCATTTGGTGGACCTTTCCTTTTTGCAAACAACGGGGATGGGACTTTTGAGAATGCATCCGACCGGCTCGGTTACAGTGAGCACGGCTGGAATCTGGCTCTGGGTGATTTTGATCTGGATGGATTCGTGGATGTTCTGGGAGATGGTAGAGCGGTAAGGGCCAGGCTGCATCACAACCTGACCAATGACAACCACTGGATCCAGGTCGAGCTGGCCGGCAGGGAGAGCAACCGCAGGGGGATCGGTGCGAGAGTATCGTGCGTCGCCGGGGAACTGCGGCAGATGCGAGAAGTGCTGGGAGGCCAGGGATACGCGCAGGACAATCAAGTTGCCCACTTCGGACTGGGACAGCAGACTCTGGTCGAACGGTTGGAGGTGCGCTGGCCGTCTGGGAAAACAGACGTGTTGGAGAACATACCGGCAGATTTGTATATCCGGGTGTTTGAAGGACGCACCGATTACCAGGTGATCGAGTCGCCCCGCTGGGAGGTGGCACCGCCCGAATCCCTGCTGGCAGAGTCGACTGCTCGGATTACTTCCACTGTGCGGCCATCGCTATTCGAGCCGGAGGCGGGGATATCCCGCGTTACGGCCGATCTGCGCAAACTGGGAGGAGGGGAGGTGGCGTTGCAGCGGAGTGACGACGGCACCTACGTGCTCGATACTTCTGTCGATCTACTCGCGGAGAATGGCTGGCGGGAGTTTCCCCTGTTGATCGAGCAGAATACCTCTCTGGGAACTTACTGGACCCGGATTTTCAGTCCTCCGATCCTCCTGGTGGCAGCAACTGGCCACGCCATTTTCGACGATGACTTCGCTGGAGAGTGGGCACTGGACAGGTTGTGGGATTGCGAGCTGTCTGTAAAGAGCGGAGGTTCAGCGTTTGAGGGAAACTCCTATATGGAGCTGAAAACCAACTCCTCCTGGAAGATGGATATCAAAGCAGCGGAGTCAGTAGACGGCGGGGGATACGCAGTGCTTCGCTTTGCCTTTAAGCCGGCCAGCGACAGCCTGACCCGCCTGAGCGTGCTCATCGGCGTGAAGAGCGTCAACGTCTTTCCCGATGGCGAGGAGGAAATGGCGATCGACGCACAGCGCGCGGAATGGCAGTTGGTGGAAGTTCCCCTGGAACTTTTCGAACTCACTCGGCCCTTCGACAAGATTTCGATCTCGGCCCGGGGAGAGGGCATTTTTAATTTCGACGAGATCGGCCTGATCCCGGCGAAGATATCTCCGCCGTCTACTGCCGTATTGGAAGAGCGCTCCGAACTCCTGCCTTCCTCTTTCGCTCTGGCACAGAACTTTCCCAATCCGTTTAATGGAGAGACGACGATCCGGTTTTCGCTGCCCCGAGGAGGGGAAGTGGAACTCTCTATTTTCAACCTGGCCGGCCAGAAGGTGGCGACGCTGGTGGAAGGAATGCGGAGTGCCGGGGAATACAGCGTGCATTGGGACGGTCTGAATGAGGTGGGGCGGAAGCTGGCCAGCGGGGTATATCTGTACAGGCTATGTGCAGGGGAACTCGTAGAGACGCGGAAACTCTTGTTGCTGCAGTAGCAGTGCTTCCGAATTTTCATCATTGCGATAACCAACCAGCGAGGTATAGCTATGAACCTCACATCCTCTCCCGATCCCCGTATCACAACTGCCGACGTAATGGCGACGCTGGAGGCCAGCGGCAAGCCGCTGCGCGAGTGGGGCGTGGCTGCGGATGGCACGCCGCTGCTGTCGGCCACCACGGGCGGCGACCGGAAGCCGGCGATCTTCATCACGGCCGGGGCCCACTGCAGCGAGAGCGCCGGGGTGCACGCATCGCTGCGACTGCTCGATTCCCTCGACACGGATCGCGAGATCCACATCCTGCCGCTGCGCGACCCGATCGGGTTTGCCGGGATTGCTCACTGTCTGAGCGTAGCGGCGGGGGAACCGGTCGAGGCGTGCGATCCGGAGGGAGTGCTCGATTTCCTGAGTCGAAACGGACGGGAGATTTGGCGGGGAGGGGATAACGGTCTCTTTCAGGTCGGCGAATTCGGTTTTATATGGACGCCGCCGCGCCCCGGCCTGGAGAGTTTCTGGGAGGAGTTCGGACTGCTGGGGAGACTGGCGCGGGAAGAGGAGGAACTCCTGCAACCGCTCCGGGGGCGCAGCATTTTTCTCGTCAATGCCACTTCCGAGATCGAGGGGGCAGGGGAAATAGGGCGCTGCTGGCACTCGGTGCTGAGCGCGCAGGGGGAGTGGCTGCACCTGAATCGGTTCTTCGGCCGCGCCGATGCGCCGCCCGAAGTAGCCGCTGTGGAGCAGGCGATCCGGGAGATACGTCCCGGGCTGATCTGCGATCTGCACGAGGGGAATGGCCAGGGGTTCTGGATGCCGATTCCCAGACCGGAGCAAGGAGCCGATCTGGTCCTCGATATGACGCGGGCTTACTTCGACTACATTGCCGAGCGGGGTTTTCCGGTAACCGACTACGAGGACTGGCAGAAAACCGACCGGATCGGCGCTCCGGACCCGAACTGGATGCTCCCGGAGCCGACCTTGCCGGGGATGTTCTGGTTGAATCAGGATCTGCGCGCCGAGGGGCACAACCTGATGTCCTTTGCCAGCCCGTTCGGGGTCGGCTACGGCACGGAGGCGCCGATGATCCGGCCATTGGAGATGCGCGTGGACGGGATCACCGAGGGGATGCGCGCGGCGATTGGGGTGTGGGAGAAGGGGGACTGATTTCGAGTCGTTCGATCGGATAAACGTGGAATTGATGCAGAAGGAGCCGCGAGTGCCGAATTCGCGGCTCCTTCTCTTTGCGGGATAATCCGACCGGCTTTACCGGGGGAGCGAGCCGGACAGCGCGCATTCGACCGGAGCGCCGGGGCGGGCGGCGATGAGCAACCGGCGGTCCCGGATTTGCACGTTCTCCGGAAGATCTCTGGCTTCCGCCGGGAAGGGGAGATCGACGCTGAGTTCCGTCTCCTGCCAGGATGGCTCGTAAGCGGCGCAGCGAAGAATCTCCTCCTCTGCTGCAAGCGCCAGGAAGCAGGCTCTATTCGCAGTGTATCCTTCAATCTCCCCAGGGCGGAAGCAGGCGATCCCGATCAGGTCGTCGGATTTGAAGAAATGGCCGGTGTCGTTGTGGTGCAGGGTCGTCCGTGCGGAGAATCGGGAAACTCGATCGGGCATCTCTTGTGGCGAGATTTGGAGGAAATAGGCGCAAGCGTATGTCCCCCCTTGCGGGTCAGGGCCGTGGTCGAAGAAGATCGAGGCGAAGGTCTGGTCCGGGACCCGGGGTTGCTTATCCGGAGGGGGATTTCCCGCGTCCGAGAAGTCGGGTGCGCGCCTTTCCACCGCCACCGTGACGCTGCTCTCCTCTGGGAAGAAGTAGCCTCTGGTACCCGCGTGGAGCCAGCAGGGGGTGGTGAGTTGAATCGATTCTCCGGGGGATAGGACCAGCGGTTTGCCGTCTACCTGGAACTCCGCGATGTCTCCGGAGACCGGGAAGGTGTGCACGATGCTCTCGGTCGATCCCTCTCCCCGGATGTGGCTGCCCAGGGTGACGATAGTGTCCTGGCTGGACAGGAAGAAGTAGCTTTTGCGCGCTCGGGTGGCGCCGCTGTGCAGTTCGATGCCGGCCGCGCCGCTTCCGCTCTCCAGCACTGCCGCCCCCGCCAATCGGTTTTCGCACAGAGCCCACTCCGGCTGCCAGTAGTCGTCCTTCTCTCCAAGCGACTGAATTTGCCCCGAGCGCAGTAGCGAGCCGTCGTCGCGGGTCACGCCGGTGAGCCGACGCCAGTCCTGGGTGTAGGTGAGGTTCGGATCGGTTTCGGCCTGGCTGTTGGCGAGCACCAGGTGACCGTCGCGGCCGTAGTACCAGCGGTTGCCGATGTGGAGAAAGCGATTTTTATAGGCGTAGGAGATCGGGTGCCGATTTTTGCTGGCCATTACCAGAGCACAGTAGTAGCCGGTGCCGCGGAGGATGAGGGTTTCGGCGGACGGCCAGAAACGGCAGCCACGGGGAGCAGGAGTTGCCCCGGTGGCCATGGCGCGCAATGCGTCGGCTTCCGAGATTTCCGCTTGCGCCAACTGCGCCGCCATTGCCGGGGGAGTGGCCGGACGCCAGAAGGCCCGATAGGGGGTGAAGGAGAGCCAGGCGACCTCGGTCTTCTCAAAGCAGTTCCAATGTCCCAGGTCCAGGAGGTAGCGGGCGACCTTGCCGGTGGTCTCCGGACGGAGAGCCATATCCGTGCCGCGGGCGAGCTGTGCCCATTCGACCACTGTGCGGTAGCCTTCGTACACGTAGGGCAAGCTGATACCCAGGAAGTGGCTCTGGATCACCGTCATCAGCGGAGTGCCGTCCGCTTCGAGGAGAAAGGGGGATACTTCGTTTTCCATACATTCCCAGGCGCGGGCGATGCGCTCCGAATCTCCGGTCAGCACGCCGATGGTAAAGATGTTGAGGGCGTCCTTGCCGGCCTTGCCCGTGTGGTAGCCAGAGCCGGGGATTGGGCCTTTGCCCAGCAGGTAATCGAGGATGGAGAGGATGTATTCCTCATCCTCTTTTTCCAGAGAATCCCGCATCAGGGCGAGAAACTCGGTCAGGCAATCGGGCATCTGCTTGGCCCAGACCCACCAGTTGCCCGGCTTTTGACAGTCCGGGTAGACGTGTTGACGGGTGAAGTGGAAGGCGAGGCGGATGGCGGCGGCGATTTCGGGACTGTGATAATGGGTGCTGGCAGGGAGGGCGTACCCCTGCGCAAGGAGGCGCACCGGGTCGAAGTAACCGCGGGCAAAGTCGATATCCTGTTCGGTTGCCGGTTCGACTGCAGTGAAGGCGCCGCACAGCGAGTTCTCCTCGTTGCTTTTCTGGGCTTCGAGCAGGCGGCTGATTTCTGGATCGAGCTGTGCGGCGCGCTGCTGTTGCTCTGCCTGGGATGACTGCCGTCCACTCAGGCGATCGTGTATGCGTTGGGCGACCAGGTCGAGTTGTTCGGGAGCCACGCGTTTTTGTTCGAAGCTGATTTTCGTCATTGAGTTTCCCCTTTTGGCTTACCGGTGCTGGCAATTTCTGAATATCTGCGTCGCGAAGCAAGGGGGGGGGCACTTCATGTTCGGAAATTTCTGGATGCCCGATGTGGCATAGGTTATGTTTTTGGTGGAATCCGGGGAGAAAAAGAGAATGGAGAATGCCGAAAGAGATGGGACGGTTTGTCTGAGTGGGGACCCGGTTGCAGTAGGTCGGGCTTTCGCGAGAGTGAATGGAGAGCATATCAGCGAGGAAGTGGCCGCTTTCTTTGCAGAAATGGGAAGCAGGGATGCGCTAATGGAGGCGACCGCCTGTTATCGATCTCTGGTGGAGCGTCTGGCTCCGCACTGGCTGGAGGAGATGGGAGAACTGGCGGCGGTTGCGGGAATAGCTGTGGAGGAATACGCGGCGTATCAGGGGGCGAAGTACCGAGGGATAAACCGGCCGGAGTGCTTTACCTACTTCTCCGCTCCGAAACACAACGTCGGGGATTTCACCCTGTTCCACAAGAATCGGGACAACAGGGACCGTCCCCAGGCGGCGTATTGCAAGGGATTGGAGGTGGAGGGGCGGATGGTCTATCGATACGTGGCAACTGGAGACACCTCGGATGTGGGCACTATGATGGGGCTCAATGAAAAGGGGTTGGCGGTGGCTGCCGACACCGGGGCGGAGGAACCGGATCCGCGTTTCCGCGGCATGATGAACCCGGATCTCATGAGGCTGATTCTGGAAGGGGCGGTCGACGTGGAAGAGGCGCGGGAGATGATCAAAATGTTCCATCGGGAGAAGGTCTACGCCGGTGGGAAGGTGGCGACCAACTGGATGTTTGCGGATGCGGGCGGACGGGCGCTGCGGCTGTACCAGTTCCACGAATCGCTGGAGGAGATCGGGGATCGGGACGGGCTGCTGGCGATGCGGGAGGATGAGCGTGGGAAACTGGTGATGGAGACGCTGGAGGGGAATCGGGGGGAAATCGGGCCGGCGCTGATGAATCGGTTGTCGCGCACTGAGCCGGTGCTGCAAAAGAGCAATATCTCGGCGATGACGGCGATCGTTCCGGCGAAACGGGTGGATCTGTTCGGGTATGCGGAATTCGCGGTCTTCAATGCCGGGCGAACGGTCTATGTGCCGCTCTATCTCGGGGTGAATGCGACGCCGACGGTGCTGGTCGACGGGACGTTGTACCGATTGTCGAAGGAGCGAGAGATCGGCGAGGAAATGGAGGCATTCGAAGCGGAACTCGGGCGGGAGCGGGAAATCTGTGAGGGGCGGGCTCGGGGAGTGCTGGTCGAAGAGGGGGAAGATGCGTGTCGCCGGGAACTCACGAACGGATGTCTGCGGTTGGCGACCAGGGTGAAGGAATTTTTGGAGGGGGAGAGGGGATTATCGTGAAGAGAACAAATGGTTATTCGATCGTTTTCCTGTTTACTTCCGCTGCTCTTTCATTTGGAGGCGCGCTGGGGGGGATCAGGGCCTGAGCATGGCGACGACGACTCCGCCGGTGGCTACCACCACGCCGGCCAGGCCGACCATGGTCGTCAGCAGCAGGGCGAAGCGGGAGTCCAGTCGTCTTGAGAGCGCGTCGATGCGCTGATTTGATTGATCAATCCGCTGGCCAAGTTCAGTATTGGATTGGTCGATTCGTTGATTCAGCCCCGTGTGCATCTTGTCCAGGCGCTCTGAGTTGAAGCGGATCTCATTGCGCACGTCCTGGATGTCTTCCCGCAGGAAGGAGATAACCAGGGGGAATTCCTCTGAGGGCCTGGGGGACGATGCGGGAGTGGAGGTTTCGGACATTGTCGGAATCCTTTCAAAAGGGAATATAAACCGGTCGATTGTTTTTACCAAGCGACTGCACTGCAATTGGGATGCCAACAGCTTTTTCCCTGAGAGAGGGGATTCGTTCTCTTTTTGAGTGTTACCTATCTGCAACATGGGTGTATCCCGGATTGCACGACTGCGGATGGGAAACGGATCTCTGATCTCCGGGTAGACCGTTTGCCGACGTAACTCAATCTTCGCTGGATGATCAGTCCTGCGGAGGTTATTTTTTAGGCGCAATCGCATGATTGCGCAGAATCGCACGATTCCGCAGGATTGCACGAAGAGCGAGGAGAGTATGAAGCGACTGGTTTTCGTCACTGATGTCCATCTCACCGAGGGACTCGAGAGTAGGGAACGGTTCGCGCGGGATCTGGAGGAGATCTGGAGACTGAATCCCAAGCCGGATCTTCTGGTCTTCGGGGGAGACGTCTGTTTGTGGTCCGAGGAGGCGACCGGAGTCTTTTTGGAACTCCTGCACGGTTTTCCCATTCCCCTGATGCACGTCATGGGCAATCACGACACCACTCTGGACGTGCCGGACGAGGAGTGCCGGCGGGATTTTGAAAAATGGCTCGGGCCGGCGAACAGCTGCCACCGATTGGGGGAGGCGCACGTCATCGGACTGAACAGTTGCGCAATGGATCCGGCGTATCTGTACTCTCGCGACTGGCACAATGTCCTGGGATGGGTGCCGGATGGGGATCTGGAATGGCTGGAGCAGACGCTCGCCCGGATCGAAGATCGAGAAGCGCCGCTGTTTCTCTTTGTGCACATCCCATTTTTTTCGACCTACCCCGATCGCCTCGATGCCGGGCAGGGGGAGCGGGACGTCTGGCTAATCGGCAACCGGGAGCGGGTGGTGGAACTGCTGAAACCGTTTGCCAATTGCACGGTCGGCCAGGGGCATCTCCACGAGAATGAGCACCTGTATGTGGAGGGAATCCACTTTGTTTCGGTCGGGGCGATAGCCGGGGCCTGGTGGTCACGGCAGGGGTTTGCGGAATGTCCGGACGGTTCGCCGCGCGGGTACCTCGTCGCGGACATCGAAGAAAGAAGGGTGGAGCTGAATTATCGAGGGACCGGATGTTCTCCCAAATACCAGGCGTGCATTTTTCAGAAGGAAAGTCGGCGATATTTGAATATCTTCTTTGGGGATGCCGGTGAGCCGGTGTATCTGAAGATCGACGATGGATGGTTGTCGTTGCAGCGAAGCGAGGGGTTGATCATGCGCGAGCGGTGGACTTCCGCTCATCTGTGGGAAATGCCCGAGATGGGGGCAGAACGGGAGGTGACGATCCGGACCACCCTCGGAGGACGAGAGCTGTTGATCGAGGGAGTGCCTTTTATCGAGGACTACATGCAAAATGAAACGGACAGAACGATCTGAAAGAGAGCGCCCCGAGGCGCTCATCCCATTCCTGTGCATCCTCGGTGGGCTGCTGTGGGCGCACTGCAGTCAGGGGGAGGATCTCTCCTCCCCTGGACCGGAAAACGAACGGACGGAGGTGGCGAAAATGATCGAGAACATCCACTGGCTGGGCCACGACAGCTTCCGCATAGAGGGGGATGGGCAGGTGATCTATATCGACCCCTATCAGCTCGAAGGGGATCCCCCCAAGGGGGATTTGATTCTGATCACCCACGACCACCACGACCACTGCTCTCCGGACGACATCGCGATGATCCGCAAGGAGGGAAGCGTGGTGGTGGCTATTGCGGCGGCGGCATCCAAGCTTCCCAAGCCGGTACGCATCGTCGCCCCGGGCGATAGTCTGACGGTGAACGGGATCGCTATCCAGACGGTGCCGGCCTACAACGTCAACAAGTTCCGCAGCCCGGGGAATCCGTTCCACCCGAAGGAGGCGAAACACGTCGGCTACGTCATCGAGGTCGAGGGTAGACGGATTTACCACACCGGCGACAGCGATGTCATTCCGGAGATGGAGTCGGTGGAGACCGACGTCGCTCTGCTACCGGTGAGCGGCACCTACGTGATGACTGTCGAAGAGGCGGTAGAGGCGGCGGCGCTGATCCAGCCGAAGGTGGCGATTCCGATGCACGTGGGCGCCGGGATCGGCGAGCTGGGCGATGCCCAACGGTTTAAAGCGCAGGCGTCGGTGCCGGTCGAGGTGCTGCCGCTGGAAAAGTGAGTTCAGGAGGATTTCTGTAAAGGTGGGAATGAGAATATGAGACGAATGAGTGTAGTGCTGGTGCTGCTGACGGCCGGGTGTGTGTGGGCGGATCGGCTGGAATTGGTGAATCACGTCGATCTGTGGAACGGGCCAGTGCGCAGTCCAGACCCGGCCGACGTCGCCTACCACTCCCCCTCTGGACGACTGCTGGTCGCCGACTCCGAGATCAGCGAGTATGGTGAGGCAGTCGGCCCGGGGAAAGGAATCATTTTCGAGGGGGTCAACGTCTTTGAAACCTCCCTCGATCTGGGTATGCGCTGGGCCTCTTATCTGGTCGCCCCGTCCGGCGGGTGTCCGTGCGAGCCGGTTGGCATTGTGTACAATTCGGCGGACGACCACGTGTATGTCACCGACGACGATCGCAAGAAGATCTTCCGCTACCGATATTCCGAGACGGGACAATTCGGGGCGCCGTTGGCCGAGATTGGCACCAGCGTCGCTGGGGGGTACACCGATCCGGAGGGGATCACCTGCGATCCTGAAACCGGAGTTCTCTACGTGGTGTCGGGGACAAAAGAGGAACGGGTGTTGAAGTTCCGCTTCGACGAGGAGAAAGACGCCTTCGAGTATTTGGGGGATTTCAGCGTCGAGGCGCACAGCCAGGATCCGGAGGGGATCGGTCTGGATCCGGAGAGTGGGAATCTGTTCCTGGTGGGCGGGGAGGGGATCGCCGAATACACCTCGGAAGGGGAATTCGTGCAGACATTCGATTTCTCCTTTTTGCAGGAGGAACAGGTGAAATGGCGCCTGCCGGGGGGATTGGTCTTCGCCCCCTCTTCCGACCCGAACGATCACCCGGACAGTCGCTCCATGTACATCACCTGTCGGGGGATCGACAACGGCGCCTTTCCCGGAAAGAACTCCCTAGATGGTGCGGTCAGCGAGGTGCGCCTGGTGCGGGAGTCGCGCATCGATCGACCGCTGCGGGTGCCGGCCGATTATCCCTCTATCCAGGCGGCGATCGATGCGGCGGGAGAGAGGGACAGCGTGCTGGTGGCACCGGGACTGTATGAGGAGCAGCTCGACATTGCCGATAAAACCGTTTTTCTCGCTTCGGAGTATTTCCTCACCGGTGACGAAAAGCTGATCGAGCAGACGGTTATAGATGGTGGGGGACAGAAATACGCGATTCGGATAACGGCGACCGCTGGGATGGAGACGACGATCACCGGCTTCACCATCTCCAACGCCGACGACGGGATCACGGCGATGGGGTCTTTCCGACTACTCCACTGTGAGGTGGTTGGAACGACCGACGGGATCGACTACGAAGGTGGGGGGGGATTGGTGCGCTATTGTCGCTTTGCCGACAATCGAGACGATGGGATCGACCTGGATGGAGCGACGGGTGCCGTCATCGAGCACTGCGTCATCGAAGACAATCGGGACGATGGGATAGAGATCCGGCTCCATCCGTACGAGGGAGAGATGCTGGAGATCGTGGTCCGCAACTGCTGGATTGCGCGCAACGGGGAGGACGGCATTCAGCTGATCGATTACGATACGGTATCGGACCGGGAATTCCTCTTTGAGGGGAATTTCATCGTCGACAGCGATATGGCCGGTATCGGCTGCATGGGCGGGTCGAACACGAAAGAGGACTATTCCGGGGCGGGCATCCCGGAACAGATACTTGTCTTCAACAACACCTTCTCCGGCAATGTCCGTCATCTCAGCGGGGGAGCGAATCTACTGGCTGTGAACAACATCTTCGTCAAGGCTCGGGAACTGGCCGTCGGCAATGTGGGCGGGAATTCGAGGCTGGCTCACAATCTGTTCTGGGGGAACGAGGGTGAGGTGGACAGCGTCAGCGTCGAGTTGGGATCTGCGCTGTGGAGCGATCCATTGCTGGATGAAGGTTGGGGGTTGCTGGAGCCGAGTCCGGCGATCGATGCCGGGGTGGCCCGTTTTGAATGGGGAGAGAGGGAGATCGTCGTGGTGCCCCCCGCCGAGTACACCGGTCGATCGCCCGACCTGGGGGCGTATGAGGACTAGGCGGAAATCGGGAATGAGTGTTTCCTGGCTCGGGAGAACTCTGGAAAATGTTCGGATTGCGTTCGGAGAGGCTGTCCGGAAAGCTGGACGAATTTTCGCCGAAAACCCCCGATTTTCCAGGAAACAGGACGAAATCCGGTCGATTCTCCGAAATTTGTCCGGGAAGCTGGACAAACGGAAATTCCGGTTATTTTTGCGGGAGAATGATGATAATTCTTTATTTTCAATTACTTAGGAATAAATTAGAATAGATTTTTCTTTCCTGGCACAACCTTTGCGTTGATATGGATTGGGCAAAGGCTGCCAGTGAGGGTTGGACTTCGGGTCCGTGGGGAGGTGGGCGGTTTGCCCCTCCTCACGGACCTTTTTTTATGGAGCAAGATCGGATAGCAAAACAGATATCCGGATGTCGGTGGTCTTTTCCGGGTCAAATCGTCAAATATCAGGATTTTTGAAAAACCAACAGGTAAGAGGGAGGAATCGATATGGATACCGCTTATGTTCGCCGTTTCATCTTCTCGCTTTGTGCTTTTTCTCTTCTAATCTTCCTGGCCGGGGGTGCAGAAGGACAGACGATCTTCTCTTCCACAGCCTGGCAGAACCCCGAGTGCGGTGGGTCGGCGCTGGGGGATTTTGACAACGACGGTTGGCCAGATGTCTTCCGCACCGAGTGCCGCGGAACCCGGGTCGCCCTGATGCACAACGAAGGGGATGGGAAATTTGCAGACCGGACGGGCGACATCCAAACGGCAATGCCGGACAAACTGCTGGGGTACGGGCAAACTTTTGCCGACTACGACAACGACGGCGACCTGGATCTGTTCGTGGCTTTCGGCAACTGGAATTACAGCCAGCGGGACCGCAACCTGCTACTGCGCAACGACCGGGGCGTGTTCACGGACGTGGCGCAGGAGGCGGGACTTACGGATGTGAACGCCACCGACAATGCCGTCTGGCTGGACTACGATCGGGACGGGTGGCTCGATCTCTACACCGCCAATCTGGGGCAGCCGGAGGTGCGCAACCTGCTCTATCGCAACAACGGCGACGGCACGTTTGCCGACGTGACGGCAGAGGCGGGATTGGATGTTTCGTTCAGCGAGGAGGCGGGAGGCAGCAACGGGGCGCTGGCGGCCGGAGATTTCAACGACGACGGCTGGCCCGATCTGTACGTCGCCGTCTTCCGGGCGCGGAACCGGTTGTTCCTGAACGACGGCCAGGGGAGGTTCGTCGAAATTACGTCTGAGGATCTCGGTGATCCCGGGCAGGCGTTTGACGTGGCGGTCGGAGATTTCGACAACGACGGGGATCTGGACCTCTTCCAGGCGACCGGCGGGTTGAGCCAGGAGGATCGCTCGTTGGTGCTCCTGAATCTCGGAGAGGGGGAATTCCTCGACGTCACGGAAGCCGTGGGCATCAGCGTCGTCGGCGACGCCCAGGATACCGGTTTCGGGGATATCGACGACGACGGGGATCTGGATCTGACCCTCGGCCAGCCGCGCACTGTCTTCCGCAACGACGGGGGCATTTTCGTCGATATAACGGACCAGGCCTACAGCGGGGATTTTGCGCCCCCGGTGGCGTTCTGGGATTACGACCTGGACGGTCATCTGGACGGTCAGGGGTACAGGGCTCGATTCCTCAACAACGGCAACGGTTTCCACACGCTACAGGTGGAATTGGTGGGCATTGAGAGCAACCGCAACGGCATCGGCGCGCGGTTGATCGCCACGACCGGAGAGTTGGAGCAGATGCGCGAGATTCTTGGCGGGAGAGGATTCAACCAGGACGAGATGGTTGCCCACTTCGGGCTGGGGGAACGCGCGATGGTGGACCGGTTGGAAATCCGCTGGCCGTCCGGACAGGTGGACGTGCTGACCGATATCCCGGCCGATCGGAAGATTCGGGTATTCGAAGGGCACGAGGGGTATTACCCGGTAAAGCCGTCGGTGTGGGAGGCGATCCTGCCCGATTCTCTGGTGGCCGGGGCTGTGTTCCAGGGGACGGTGGCGGTGCATCCGGCATTGTTCGAGCCGGGTGCGGAGATCACCCGGGTGGTGGCCGACCTGAGCCAGGTGGGAGGACCGGAAGAGGTGGAGTTGACTGCTGCGGGGGACGGTGTCTATCGGCTGGAGGCGATTCTGAAAATTCCGGAAGTGCACGGTCTGAAGAGCATATCGGTGATGGTCGATCAGTCCACCTCGCTGGGGCCGCACTGGACCCGACTGTCGCGAGAATTGCTCGTCCTGCCCGACGCCGACCACGCGATCTTCGCGGGGGAGCAGGGAGGAGATTGGATGGACGCATCGGTGGGGGATAGCGATGTCGACTTGATCGGTTTCCTCTCGTTCCTGGACAACCTGCCCGAGATCCACTTGGCGGATGTGGAGGGGAAGAGGCAGGTAAAGCTGACCCATACACCCGGCCCCTTTGTGGCTCCTTTCAGTTATTTCGTTTACAGCCACAACTGGGACTGGTCGCCGGACGGGATGCAGCTGGTCGTTTCGGGAGACTTCGACGGGGAAGGCCGGGCGATCTGGGTGACTGATGTGTACGGTAGAAATCCGGTCAAGCTGACCAATCCGCTGGAATCCGGCTACGACGAACAACCCTCCTGGTCTCCGGACGGCAGCAAAATCGCATACAGCGCCAACTACGGCGGGCCGGCCGACATCGTCGTGATGAGCGTGGACGGCAGTGATCCGGTCAGGTTGACCGACTCTTCGTCGGAGAACGGGCAGCCTTCCTGGTCCCCGGACGGGACAAAGATTGTCTTTACCTCGGCACGAGACGGCAACTATGAAATTTACGCGATGAATGCGGACGGCAGCGATCCGGTCAGATTGACCGACAACTCGGTCCTCGATGGTGAGCCTTCCTGGTCTCCGGACGGCAGCAGCATCCTCTTCAACTCCATGCGCGAGAATGGGGGGGTGATGGTGATGAACGCGGATGGTAGCGATCCGGTGACCGTGGGGCCCGGTGGTTGGACCCCCTGCTGGTCGCCGGATGGGAAGAGGATCGCCTATTCCGAGCACGTGGGCGGCCCGGTCATCGTCGTAATCGATGCCGACGGAAACAACCGGGTGGTGGTGAGTGGCAGGATGGGGGATTTCATGCCCCGATGGTTTCCCGGAACGGGTTCTCCTGTGGTCGAATTGAATCTGGACGATCCGCCGGTGTCGCGCGAGGGGAAGAAGGGGCTTGAACTGTCGGCTGACCGGGCCTGGACCGCCACCTTCGCGTCGACCGCACCGCCCGATCCCATCGGGTACGCATCGCTGGGATTTGCCTTCCATCCGGGCGCGGCGGAACTGCCGGAGGGGGGATGGCTTCATATCCGGGTCAACAACCGGCTGGTCGATCTGCTCGGGGAGGTGGACGTGAGCCGCAGGGAGTGGCAGGAGGTGGTGATTCCACTGGAGGCATTCGCGCTGGATGGGCCGGTCGAGCGGATCGAATTTTCCGGATTTTTACAGGGGACGTTCTACCTGGGGGACATCCGGCTGGTGACGGCTGCGTCCGGGCTGGTGGCCACGGCGGTGACCGAGGAGTGGACAGAGGGGTTGCCTAGGGGCTTCGCGCTGGAGCAGAACTTCCCGAATCCGTTCAACAGCGGAACGATGATACGCTTCGCGCTGCCGATCTCCGGGGTCGTGGAACTGTCGGTTTACAACCTGGCGGGACAGAAGGTGACGACGCTGGTGGAGGGGATGCGCGTGGCCGGTTTGTACGAGATCGCCTGGGACGGGCGGGACGATAGGGGAAGGTCGCTGGCGAGTGGGGTGTACCTGTATCGGCTGCAGGCGGGGGAACGGGTGTCGAGTCGGACCCTGGTGCTGCTCAAATAGATGTCGCGTCGATTTCTCTTCGGTAGAGGCGAGATGAGATTTTCGGTGCTCTTGCTGCTATCCCTGGTACTCCTTCCGGGGTTGGAATCCGCGCGGGCGGAGAAAGTCTTCGTCTGCGCGGGCTCCTCTGTTGAGACAGGAGGGAGAGCGGCGGCCAAGCCGGCGCGTAGCGGCACCGAGGGAACGCGCCGGGCGCTGGCGCTCTTTGCCCGTTTTCGAGGGGAAGAGCGCGGGTGGCAAGGGGTGCCCGAGTGGAGCGGGGGTCTTTTCGATCCCGAAAGGCCGGGGAGTTTCTCACATTTCTACGATGCCATGTCCTTTGGCAAGCTGCAGGTGCGCGGGAAGGTGGCTTCCCGCGTGTACGAATCGGAGCGAGAGGTGGGGGCATACCTGGCCGAGGAGCGGACGGAGATCGGGGATTTCGGGTCGTTCTGCCTGGAACTGCTGCGGCAGGCGGACGGAGAGATCGACTTTGCCCGCTTCGACGACGACGGGCCGGACGGGATTCCGAATTCCGGGGACGACGACGGGGTGGTGGACGCCCTTTTTATCTTGCTGGCCTCGGCCCCGACCAACTTTCTGCTGGGCAGCGCCACCGGTTTTGGCAGCCTGGGTTTCGAGGGGGATTTCCGCACCGACGATCCGGGGATTTCGGGAAAGTCTATCCGGATTTCCGCGGACCAGGGGACCATCCAGCAAGGGCGCAACTTTGCTGAGGGAGTGGGGTCGATGTGCCACGAGTATGGGCACGTGCTGGGGCTGCCGGACCTGTACGACACGGAGTTCCTCTCCCGGCAGGGGGCGGGGCCGGAAGAGGACTCGGCTGGCATTGGCGTCTGGGGGCTGATGGGTTGGGGGGCGACCGGTTGGAGTGGGGGGAACGGGCCGAATAGCTTCTGTGCCTGGAGCCGCGCGCGCCTGGGATGGAGCGAGGTGGCGGAGGTGAACGACGTGGTGGAGGAAGTCCGTTTGCAGAGCGTGGGAGAAGGGGGGCGGATCTGCCAGGTGCCGCTGGCGCTGGACGAGTATTTCCTGCTCGAATACCGCAGTCGGGACAGTTTCTACGACCGCCATATCCCCGGGGAAGGGCTGCTCGTCTGGCACGTGGATCGGAAGACGGGGAGGGATGTGGTCGATCTGGAGTGCGCCGACGGGCGTTTTTTAGACGCGGGTTTCCCCTTGGGAGAGAATCCGGATAGCCGGCGCGGGGGGGATAATCTCGATTTCTGGGCCCACGATGCGGACTACGCCCGACTCCACGCCGGCAACCTGGGGGACGGAACCGATCCGTTTGACGGGGTGAGCTTCCGGGAATTCTCGCCGGAGACCAATCCGGATTCCTTCGACAGGAAGGGAGAGCAGAGCGTCCGGCTCGCGGAGATGCAGCGGGAAGGGGAGTCCTTCGCTCTGCGCGTGGAACTGCCGCCACTGCTCGCTTCCACCAGAGGGGTGCGAGTAGTCGACGCCAACCAGGACGGTCTGGGATCGCCGGGAGAGGAGGTGGAGGTGCATTTCGCCCTGGTCAATCGGGTGGCGCGGCCGCTCAGGGATGTGAGTGTGGTCCTGGTCGGTGGGAGCGGGTTAGTGGAGGTCCTCCAGGGAGAGTGGACTCTGGAAAACCTTTTGCCGGACGAGAGCGCCTATGGAACGCTGCGCTTCCGCTTTGCGAGCGACTTCGAGGGGATGCTCGAGGTGGAACTGGGCCTGGAGATTTTTGCCGGAGGCGAACGGGTTGGAGGGGACGACTTCTCCATGCTGGGTGTATCTCGTCAGGTAGTGGAATCGCTGACCGTGATCGATTCCCTGGGCAACGGGGACGGGGCGGTCCAGGCGGGGGAGTATTTTCGGCTCGAGGTGAAGCTGGAGGGGATGGATGCGGAGGGGTTGGACTATTTCCGCTTTTTTCTGCGCTCTCTCGACGCAGAGGTGACCCGGTTCGGGAGCGAACAGCTCCTGATGGCACCGGAGGGGAAGTCGTTCCGCTGGGCCCGGACGCCGGAATTCCTCGTTGCGCCGAGGGTTGCTCCAGGGACTGTGCTGCGCTTCGAGTGGGAGGGAATCGGTCCGATGATTTCGTGGCGGGACACCTTGAGTCTGGAGGTGGCGGAGGGGAGGATAGAAGGGCTCGTCTCCAGGCTGGAAGGGTTGGATTTCCCCGCCGACTTTGCGCCTATTGCCGTGGCCGACTACGACAACGATGGCTGGCCGGACCTGATGGGAGCGGACCGGTCGGTCTCGCCGGCGCGTCCACTCTTGCTGCACAACGAGGGGGACGGTAGCTTCCGGAAGGGCGAGGGAGTCCTTCCGGAGATCCGTTTCCGCGAGGGATCCTCCCTGCTCGGAGGCTGTGCCTTCGGGGATTTCGACGGCGACGGGGATGCCGATTTGTTCGTACCGGGCGGGATAGGGAACGAGTGGTCGTCCAGGGAAGGGGTGTTGCTGCGCAACGACGGAGGGCGGTTCGTCGAGGTGGAGGGGGGATTTGAGGGAGATCCTATTGTCCCGGCGCAGATCGCGGTCTGGTGGGATTTCGACGGCGACGGGATTCTCGATCTGCAAGTCGGAGGGAGCTACGGTAACCGGTTCCCCAACAGACTTTATCGCGGTGACGGTAGGGGAAGGTTCACCGAGTTTAGGGGGATGGGGGCACTGCCCGGATCGTCCGAACCTGTAAATGTGCTACCTGCCGGCATGGCGGTGGCCGACTTCGACGGCGACGGTTGGCAGGATCTGTACCTGCCGGTGACAAAAGGGGCGAATCGACTGTTTCTCGGAGATGGTGGTGGGGGATTTCTGGATGCCACAACCGGGGATATCGCCGATCCGGGCAGGGCGCTGGGCGTGACGGTGGGAGACATCGACAATGACGGTGACCTGGACATCTTCCAGCCGGCCGGGGGGATTGGGGGGCCCATCGGGGAGGGGGACCGATCTTTGATGCTGCTGAACATGGGGGAGGGACAGTTCCTGGATGTCACCGAGGCAGTCGGTTTCGGGGGGCGCCTGGAACTGTCGTTCGCGTGCCTGGTCGATATCGACAACGACGGTGACCTGGATTTGCTGGGGAGTTCACCTCCGCGCCTCTTTCTGAATTCGGGGGAGGGAATTTTCGTGGACCGCACCTTCCAGGCGGATCTGCCGGGGATGCGGACCCTGGCGGATTTTGATGGAGATGGCTTCATCGACGTCTGCGACGATGGGGGCATGTTTCGCAATCGGGGGAACGACAATCATTTTCTGCGCGTGGAACTGGTCGGCACACAGAGCAATCGAGACGGGATCGGAGCGCGGCTGATAGCCAGGGCCGGGGATCTGGTACAGATGCGGGAGTTGTCTCCCGGCGACGGCTGGTTCCAGGATGAACGAGTGGCGCACTTCGGCCTGGGGCGCCGCGACCGGGTCGACGAACTGGAGGTCCGCTGGCCTTCGGGGAGGGTGGATCGGTTACGGGATATTCCGGTGGATGGTCAGATCAGCGTGACCGAAGGGAGAGGAGAGGGCCATGTCATCCGGAGGACCGCGGTGCTAGAAGAGTATGTGGTGGCGATCCCCTGTGGCTTTGCCCTGGAGCAGAATGTCCCGAATCCATTCAATGGCGAGACGGCGATCCGCTTTGCGCTACAGATGAGGGAAGAGATAGAACTGGCGGTGTTCAACCTGGTGGGGCAGAAGGTGGCGACGCTGGTCGAGGGGATGCGGGAGGCCGGAGAATATACGGTGCGCTGGGACGGCCTGGATGGGGATGGGAAGGAACTGGCGACGGGATTGTTTCTGTACCAACTGCGGGTGGGGGAGCGGATGGAGAGACGGAAATTGATACTGCTGCGCTGAAAGTCACTTGTCGATCTGGCTTTATGGGGGCGCGCACTGTCGTTGTTTTGCTCATAAGAATTCCTCCATCCTCCATTATTCCTAAAGGAAGTAGCACAAATGGGCTACACTGGCAAGAATTGTTTCCTTTTTCCTCTGCTGGCCGCATCGCTCGTCGGGCTGCTGGCCTGCGGGGGTCGAGAATCGATTCCACTGACCCTGGAGGCACTTCAGAACGCCAAATATCTGTCGGAGTTTGCCGACATCGGGCACGTGCAACTCGTCAAGGGGAAGCATCGGGAAGCGATTGTCGAGGGGGGGGCTGCCGAATTGATGGTCCGGATGATCGGCCACACCCTCGGGGATCTGGACGGCGATGGGAAGGAGGATGCGGCTGTGCTGCTGGTGACCAGCACCGGAGGCAGCGGCGCCTTCCGGCATCTGGCGGCGGTGATCAACAGAGACGGCGTGCCCGATAACGTTGCCACTGTGCTGCTGGGAGATCGGGTGAAAGTGGAGAAGATTTCCATTCGGGAGGGTTTGATTGGCGTCCATCTGCTGACCCATGGGCCGGAGGATCCGATGGTAGAACCGAGTCTGGAGATGCGGTGGATTTTCCGCCTGGAAGGAAAAGAGCTGGTGCGGCAGGAGGAGTAGGGGAAGCGGAGATTGGACGAAAAAAGTCGCCCCGACGGAAATCAGTTGTTGGGGCGACTTGCGTTTTGATTGACTTATCTGAATGGTCTCGGAGCTTCCTACTATCCTGCCAGCAGCGCCGGCTTCAAGGTCCAGGTCTGCAAACGGCCCAGCTCCGTGATGTTGTCCGCCTGGAAATTCTCTGGAAAGATCACCCATCCCCAGCGTCCCTGGACGTGGTGCTCGAGGGCGAGTTCCCCGTGGCGGATTTCCACTTGGCCGGGAGGTGTCGACTGCTCGACGAACTGTTGCAGCAGAGAGATTGCGGTGAGAAAGAAATCGGCCGGTGAGAGCCGTTCCACGCCGACCCAGGCGTTGTCGGGCAGGCGGCCGTGGACGCCGAGGAAGTCGGCGACGTCGGCGCAGGTTTCCAGGAAAGGGCCGATCGGGATGGCGCTGCCGGGTTCGATAGTGGACGATTTACGTCGGGTGGGCCCCATGGGAGTAGATACTGTCAGCGTTTCCGGAAGGTGGTTCCGATAGGTGACGGAAGCCAGCGCTTCGACCACCAGAGCGAACAGCTCGGAGGGAGCCAGGACGGCATCCTCGAGCTGTTTGAAGGTGATCTGGCCGTCCTGGAAATCGGCGAGACGGGCGATCTCGGCCGGTGCGAAAGAACGTCCCTGAGCGCGATCCGGGAGCAGGTTGAGGAGCTGGCGGCCGGTGATCACCTCCACATTCGGCTGAGATACGATGTGGGTCAGATAGCGAGAGAAGAGGTCCAGGCAATTGCGCATATCAGTCTGGGTGCGCAGGGGAGGAGACTTCCACTCGGTGCGCGGGGGGTTGGCGCCTCTGGCGAAGTTGGCGCCGTCCCAGAATCCCTGGGTGGAGAACTCGCAGGGGTGGTAGTAGATGCTGATCAGACCGCTTGCGGGGTCCAGGCGTTCGCGGATGGTGTCGAAAGCGCGGTTCCCCTCCTCCAGACCCTCTTCCCCTCTGGTGAAATGCATGCGCGTGCAGAACTCCCCGAGGCGGTTGACGTGAAGCACGCCGCAGTACCAGAACGGACCTCCGTCCAGGCCGAGGTGCGATGCTTCGTCCATGAACAGGGGGATGCCCAACTCGCGCATGAGCGGGCCGATCTGCGGGGCCCAGGAGCCGCCGGCCTGGCCAAAGGTGGAGGCCGGGCCGCAGATGCGGACCAGATCGGCGTACCCAGGGGCTTCGCGGCGGACGAGTTCGCGGATACCGTCCTCCCAGCCCATCTGGTCCAGGTATTCGGCCAGGACCGGATGGCGGCTGTGGAAATCGGTGTGGTAGCCGATATCCTGGCGTTGGAGCAGGCGAACGACGTCGGTGCGCTCTCGCTGCTCCAGAACGCGGGCCTTTTCGCCCACCAGCTTCCAGGTACCCTGCACGCCGTTTGCTTCGAATGCCTCTATGAGGCCTTTGAGGGCATCGTCGCTCTGCGGCTCGACGTAGTCCTCCACATCGAACCAGAGCAGGGTGTACGCGGTCATCGAAATCCTTTCGTAGGTGGATGGATCTCCCGAGAACTCCAGGGCGATTCACAGAGATGTCAGCCGATTTCGAACTCCAGATGGGCGAGGCCGTGGCGCAGGATTTGTTCCCCCTCGGAAGTGAGGGGTTGGAAGGGCTCGCGAGGGGGGCCGACCGGAATATCGCACCAGCCGAGCATCGCCTTGATGGAGGGGAGCACGCCGCCCGCCCTGAACATCAGGCGGATGATCCGGTTGGCGTGCTTCTGGGCCTCCATGGAGTCGTGAATGTCGCCAGATTCAAAGTCCTTGCGCATCTGCACGAAGAGACGCGGCAGGACGTTGTAGGTGGAACCGATGGCAGCATCGCTACCCATGACCATGCCGGCCACGCACATCTCGTCCGGGCCGGTGATCATGTTGAGTTTGCGGTCGGAGAGGTCGACCAGTTGCTGGAACATGAAAAAGTTGGTATCGGTGAACTTGACGCCGGTGAAGTTGGGCACGTCCGTCATCGCCTCCAGATACTGCTCGGCAGTGACGTTTTTGTCGGCGGTTTGGGCCAGCCAGTATACGTAGAATGGCAGGTCGGTGGCCGCGCCGATGGCGGTGTAGTGGCGGACGGCGGCATCCAGGTCGTTCGGCTGGTCGATCGGGGCGACCGAGGCCACGGCATCGGCGCCGACAGTGGCGGCGTGGCGGGCCAGCTCGACGGCATTTTCGGTACTGGTGGCGCCGACCTGGAGGATAACGGGCACGGCATCGGAGACGGCCGAGATGGCGGCTTCGGCCATCTGCTTGCGCTCGGGCACGGTCATGGATTTGCCTTCGCCGGTACCGCCACAGACGAAGAAGCCGGTGGCCTCGGCTTTGAGCAGGGCGTCGACCAGGGCGGGGACGCGCTCGACGGCGACCTGCTGGCCGCTGTCGTCGAAGGGGGTGCAGAGGGCGGGTAGGATCCCGCAGGCTAGTTTGTCGGGCATTGGGTACTCTTTCTGTAGTTATGGGAGTTCGGGAAAGTCGAGCGGTGTGCGTTGCCCCACCGATGGAGGGCGCAGCAGGTCGCGCTGCAGGTCGTTGGCGGCCAGGGGGAGAAACTTCTCGAGGTTGGCAGCGGGCCCCCAGGCGGAGTGGCCGGGAGAGTATTTGTAGAGCAGGGAGCGGCGGCGCCTGTCCGGCTTCCACAGACGGGTGCCGTGGACCAGGGCCTCGGTGAAGATGAGCATGTCGCCGGCCTTGAGGGATGGATTGACGACCAGGTGGGAGTGGACAGAGGGGCGGTAGCCGGTGGCATTTGCCTTGTGGCTGCCGGGGACGCAGACGAAGCCGCCGTCGTCCGGCTGGACGTCCTCCAGGGCGTACATGATGACGATGAGGCCGTTGTACATCTTGTCGCCGACCCACTGGTATTGATGCTCGCCGTTGTCTTGGCGAGGGCCGCCGTGCAGATTTTCGTGGGCATCCATCTGCGCGTTCATTTCGATGCCGTAGGCGTGGTCGAGGCGCAGCCAGTCGCCGATCATGGTGCGCATGATGTCGAGGGTGCGGGGATGCGCCATCAGTTCCATGAAGCAGGAGTCGAGGGTGAGGAATTGGAAGCGGTACGGGTCTTTGCCCACCAGGTCGGCATCGATGATCTCGTTCATGCGGCGCACCTCCTCCGGGGAGATGAGGTCCCGGTAGAGGATGTACCCATTGAGGTCGAATTCGTAGATTTCAGCTTCGGTCATCGATTGGCTCCCATGTTGTTTGCCCGGGGCGGGCAGTCGGTGTATCCTTGTCTGGAGAATGCTCCTCAATATCAATTTTCGCGGATGGCAAGTCAACCAGGAAACGGATCAGGAGGTGAGCGCATGTCAACTCGCCGGGAGAGGCTTTTCGCCGCTGTGGACAAACTCGGGGGTCAGGCGTTTGTGTGCGGCAAGCGGCCCAATCAACTCTACCTGCTCGACCACCCGGACCCGAGCACGGTGATTTCGCGGGGGAACTGCCACGCAGTCGTTTTTACTCCGGGTCAGACGGTGGTCTTTCCAGGAGTGTGGATCTCCAACGCCTGCAGGGATATGCTGGAAAATTGCGAGGTGGTGACAAACGAGTTGGGAGATCCTGCGCCGGATGAACAGCTGGTGGCGCGACTGAAGAAGGAGGGATACGGGAAGATCGTCTTCGATCAGATGAGTGGGGAGTTGGCCGGGATGCTGGCACAGGAGATGCCGGGGACCGAGGTGGTGGTCGACGACGTGGTCACGGTGCTGCGGCGGACAAAAGATGAACGAGATCTGGCGGGAATGCGCGAGGCGGCGCGGGTGGCGGATCTGGGAATGGAGACCGCCTTTGCCGCGATTCGGCCCGGAGTAACCTGTGGGAAGGCGATCGCCGAGGGGACGGCGGCGATGCTCAGGGCGGGAGCGGAGCAGGTGAGCATGGCGCCGGCCAGCGGGGTGGGGACGTATTATCTGGATAGCGGGGAGGATCCGCGACGGGCGATCCAGGAAGGGGACATGGTCTTTATCGACATGGGAATCTACGTGCACGGATATCTGGGGGACATGACCCGGGCGAACATCGTCGGCGAGGGAACGGCGGCGCAGCGGGAATTGCTGGAGACGGTGCAGGGAGCTTGCGCGCTGGCCACCGGGATGATGGCGCCAGGGGCGCCGACCGCGCCGATCTACCAGGCGGTGGTCGATCACTATGCCGCCAAGGGGTGGGAGAAGTACTACGTCCACCACTTGAGCCACGGATTGGGGCTGGGAGGGGATCTACCGAGGATTGCCAGAGGGGTGGAGGACGTGTTGCAGGTGGGAGACGCGCTGTCGTGCGAGCCGGGATTGTACATCCCGGGCATCGGCGGCGCTCGCGTCGAGAATATGATCTATATCGACGAGGGCGGAGCGGAGTCGCTGACGAAATGTCCGCTGGAACCGGCGATGGGTTTGTGAGTCCTCCGATGGTGTAAATAGACCGCCCAGCCCCGCTCAAAAGGAGAGACCAGTATGGAACGGAAGCACGCCAGCGATTACGATCAGGAACTTCTCGACCTCTACGACGGCTACGCCCACGGGCAGGTCGATCGTCGGGGATTCCTCAGCGGTGCGGCCAAATTTGCGGTCGGAGGGCTGACGGCGGTGCAACTGTTGGACAACCTCAGTCCGGACTACGCCCTCGCCGAACAGGTAGCCAAAGGGGATGAGCGGATCAAAACGGAGTATCTGGAATACGCATCGCCCAAGGGGGCGGGCACCATGAAGGCCTACCTGGCCAGAGTGAAGGAGACCGAGGGGAAGCTGCCGGGACTGCTGGTTGTCCACGAGAACCGGGGTCTCAATCCCTATATCGAGGATGTGGCGCGTCGGGCGGGGATGGCCGGTTTCCTGGCGCTCGCTCCAGATGCTTTGACGCCGTTGGGCGGGTATCCGGGGAATGACGACGACGGCCGGGCGCTGCAGAGGAAACGGGAGCGGGAGGAGATGGTGGAGGATTTCATCGCCGCGGCAAAGTTTCTGCAGACACATCCCGAATGCAGCGGCAAGGTCGGCGTCGTCGGCTTCTGTTTCGGCGGGTGGGTGTCCAATGCGCTGGCGGTGAGGATACCGGAGATCATCCGGGCGGCGGCGCCGTTTTACGGAGGCCAACCTGCGGACGAGGAGGTGCCGAAGATCAAGGCGTCTCTGATGCTGCACTATGCCGAACTGGACAAGCGGGTCAATGCCGGGTGGCCTCCGTACGAGGCGGCGCTGAAAAAGGCGGACATCGACTACATTATGCACATGTACGAAGGGGTCAACCACGGATTCCACAACGACACGACCCCGCGCTACGATGAGAAGGCGGCGAAACTCGCCTGGAAGCGGACGGTTGATTTTTTTAATGGGAAACTGCGCTGAAGACAGTCTTCCGTCTGTAGTTTGGCTGCTGTAACCTTGAAAAATAACCGCTGAGTGGTTGATTTTCAACCATCTGGTGGTTATTTTTCAAGGTATGATATCTCGCCATATTACCTCATCCATCCTCGAATCGCTGGCCGACACGCCGGTCGTCTTCCTCAATGGTGCCCGACAGACGGGGAAGAGTTTCCTGGTCAAATGGCTGGCTTCCGAAGCCCATCCGGCGCGCTACATCACTCTCGATGACATCGGCGTTCTGGCCGCTGCCCGTGAAGACCCAAGCGGTTTCTTGGCGGGACTGGACGGCCCCGTTATTCTGGACGAGGTGCAGCGGGCGCCGGAACTCTTTCTGGGAATCAAAAATCTGGTCGACCGGGATCGTCAGTCGGGGCGTTTTCTGCTCACGGGTTCCGCTGATGTCCTGTTGTTGCCTCGGCTGGCCGAATCGCTGGCCGGGAGAATGGAGATCCTCACCCTGTGGCCGTTTTCCCAGGGGGAAATAGAGGGGAGGAAAGAGGGCTTCATCGATGCGGCGTTTTCCGAAGAGTTTTCCGGGCCAACTGAGCTGAGAGAGGAAAGGGGCGATCTGCTTTCCAGTATCGGGACTGGAGGGTATCCGGAGATGCAGACGCGCACGGCACAGTCCCGGCGAGAGGCGTGGTTCGAATCGTATGTGACCAGCATCCTGCAGCGGGATGTGCGCGATATTGCTCAGATCGAAGGATTGATGGTTTTGCCGAGGTTGCTCGCACTGCTGGCTGCCCGAAGCACTGCGCTGGTCAGTTATGCCGAACTGGCGCGCAGCACCGGTCTTCCCCAGAGCACGCTCAAACGGTATGTGGCTCTGCTGGAAACGACTTTTCTGCTGCAATTTCTACCCGCCTGGTCGGGCAATCTGAGCAAGCGACTGGTCAAGTCGTCGAAGTTGGTGCTGAACGATACCGGCCTGGTGGCCCATCTGCTGGGAACAGAAGTGGCAAAATCTGCCAGACCGGAAATGATCGGGCGTTTGCTGGAGAATTTTGTCGTTATGGAACTCCGCAAACAGGCGACCTGGAGCCGCAGGCGGGTCCGCCTCTACCACTTCCGCACGCACGCGGGGCGCGAGGTGGACATCCTGCTCGAAGATGCAGAGGGGCGCATCATCGGTCTGGAGATCAAGGCGGCGACCACTGTGAGGGGGGACGATTTTAGAGGACTTCGCGGGTTGGCGGAAGATTTGGGCGACCGATTCCATCGGGGGGTGGTGCTCTATACAGGAGTGGAGAGCATACCGTTTGGGCAGCGCCTGCACGCGCTTCCTATGCAGGCACTGTGGCGCACATCTGTGGCTGAGTTGGATATGTAGATTCCTGATGCCATCATAAAAGGGCGATAAATCTAAGGTGAACTTTAGATTTATCGCCCTTTTATAAATATCAGCCGTTCAACTCCCCCACGGCTCCAGCCATTCCTCCTCCATCCCCAGGCCAAAGCCGGGCGCGCTCGGGGCGAACTCGATGTAGCTGTCCTTGGGGATCAGCGAACCGGGCCGGGCCGCCTCTTCCAGGGGGATGCCCGGAGCGGACCCAACGAAGTACTCCCCCCAGGGGGTATTGGGCATCGCCCAGGTGAAGTGCAGGCCATAGGGATTGAGCGCCCCCCCGTGCAGGCAGACCATTTTGCCGGCGGCGGAGGCCATGTGGGCGATCTTGATGCACTCGCTCAGGCCGCCGACCCAGTGGATATCGGGCTGCAGGATGTCCAGGCAGTCGTATTTGATCATCTGCTGGTATGGAAAGCGGGTGTACATGTGCTCGCCGCTGGCCAGGGTCTGCCAGGGCAGGCGCTTGCGGACCTCCTTGTGTCCTTCGATATCCTCAGGGATCAGGTATTCCTCCATCCACTTCAGGCGGTACGGGCGCAACCGCTCGGCCAGGCGGACGGTGTATTCGACGTCGAAGGCCATGTAGCAGTCGAGCATCAACTCCGCCTCGTCGCCGATGGTCTCGCGGGCTCTGGCGACGAACTCTTCGTTTTTGATCAGACCGTCCAGGCCGTCGGCCGGGCCGTACGGGCAGGCGAGCTTGAACGCCCTGAAACCGACCTCCTTGTACCAGTCGAAGTCGTTGCCGGTGGCGTAGGCGAAGATCTTGTCGCGGGCCGGCCCGCCGATCAACTCATAGACCGGTTTATCCTGGATCTTGCCGGCCAGGTCCCACAGGGCCAGGTCGACCGAACTGATCGCCAGGGTGGCGAGGCCGGGGGTGCCGAACGGCTTGGAGACCCTGAACATCATGTCCCACAGCTTTTCAATCGCCAGGCACTCCTCCCCTTCCAGAATGTGAGCGAAGGCGTCTTCGATGACCGCGGCCACCGGGCGACCGCTGCCATTGCCCAGGCCCCAGGTGCCGTCCTCGGCGGTGACCTTGACGCCGAAGCCGGGCCACTGTTTGGCGCCGTACAGGCTGCGGTGGCGCTTGAAGCGGGGGAACTTGGACATCGGGTTGGCCACCTCGTCGGTGGCGCCCCAGGACTGGCGGGTCGGCTCGCTCTTGGGGGTGGGGCCGGGAGGCTGGTTGACGCGGACGATTTCGACCGACTTGATCTTCATTTGATCTCTCCTACTTGTTGTCGATATAGTGCTGGAGTTGCTCGGTCTCTTCGGCGATGAAGCCGTAGAGAATGATGCGATCTTCGATCCAGGAGAGCAACGGCATGAAGTCGGCCCAGCGGCCGTTGATTTTGACCGCCAGCGGCTTTTTTAGATGGTCCGGATTGCGACTGAACTCCTGGAGTTTGCGGGCGGCGTACGCGTTGAGGCGGGCGGCGACGGCTACCGCGCCGCCGGGTTGGGCAGCGGTCCTGAAGGCGATGATGTTCCACTCGGTGAAGAGTGGCTCCGGAGCGACCCGGTAGACGGCTTCCGGGCTGCGCTCGCTGCCGGCAAAGGATACGGAATCCCAGGCGACAGCCTCTCCTCGGGCGTCGGCGGCGAGTATCGCCGGAAAGACCTGTATGGAGATCGGCGCGGGTTTTTCCTCGCAGGCGCTCAGGATCAGAGCCAGCAGGACGAAGGGAATACACTGTCTCATCGCTACTCCTCAAATGGAAAACCAGGGGATAGGCGACGGGGAGAATGGGCTAATGTTCTGGCAAAATTAATTTTGCCAGAATTGCGATCGGGATATTACAGTAGATTCACATACCTACGCGATTTTCGATGACCAAAGCAAGATCTGACAGACTACCAGATGCTAAAAAGTTTGGAGAGAGATGACAAGGGGGAAGGGGAATTCTCCTCCTCCTGGCACTTACGGAATCTCAATATCCTCACACTCAATGTGGTCTACTACTAGCCACTGCCGCTCCAGGAGAGAGTCGCCGCCTCCTGCTCGGACAATGTGAGATCTAAGAGGGAATTGTCGGCTTCTTTTTTTTTCCAGGCACGGAGCAGATCGGCGAGTTCCCCAAGGGAGTCGGTCGTCAACAGCTGGCGACGCAGTTGGGAAGTTCTGGGGAGGTTCCTAAAATAAAGAGCCAGGTGCTTGCGGGTTTCCCAGACGCCGACGCGGTTTCCTTTAAAAGTCACCATGTCCTCAAGCTGTCGCAGGGCCAGGTCGATGCGCTCGCTCAGGGAGGCGGAGTTGCGGCCGGAGAAGATCCAGGGATTGGCCATGGCGGCGCGGCCGACCATCACGGCATCGCAGCCGGTCTGCTCCTGCATGGCGAGGGCGTCTTCGATGGAGAGGACATCGCCGTTGCCGATCACCGGGATGGTGGCAACCTCCCGAGCGCGGGCAATCCAGCTCCAGTCCGCCTTTCCCGCGTACTTCTGGTGGACGGTGCGCGCGTGAATGGCAATAGCCCGGGCACCGGCCTGCTCGACGCGGCGGACGATTTCCAGGATGTTGATAGAATCGGGGTCCCAGCCGATGCGGGTCTTGACCGTGACCGGAACCTGTACCGCTTCGACCGTCAGGTGGACCGCCTGGTACAACCGATCCAGATCGCGCAGATACGCGGCTCCAGAGCCCTTTTCGACGATGCGGGGAACCGAGCAGCCGAAGTTGATGTCGACCAGCTGGGAACCGAGCTCTTCAAAGCGGCGCGCTCCAGCGGCGATCATTTCGGGGTCGTTGCCGTAGATCTGGGCGGCCAGCAGGGAGATGCCGGTCCGGCGATAGATCTCCGCATCGGAGAAGTTGAGCAGGTGGCGGGTCTTGCGGGAGTTGTTGTCGATATTGCGGCAGTTGACGAATTCGACGCCGACAATGCGGGCGCCCAGACGGGCGCAGATCAGGCGAAAGACCCAGTTGCCGACGCCGGCCATCGGCGCCAGTGTCATAACCGGCAGGCCCGGCGCAAAAGAGGTCAGGATGTGGGGGCCGATCTGCACGGTTGGTCAGGGGGACTGGAGCTGGGCGGCGATCCCCTTTTCGCGCTCTGCTTCGGGGACCATTCCCTTGCGCTGGTAGAAAATAGACAGGCTGGTGTGGGCCAGGAAGTCGTCGGGATTGAGCTCGACCGCCCGTTGGGCGCACGCCAGGGCGGCGTCGAAGTCGCCCAGTTGTTCGTGGCAGTGGGCCATCGACTGGTGGACATCGGCAAACTCCGGATCGATCTCCAGGGCGTTGGTAAAGTCTTCCAGGGCGCCGGTGAAATCCTGCTGGGCGTATTTTCCCATGCCGCTTTTGTAGAGGCTAATTTTGTCTTGATCGGCCATTTCGGAACCTTTTTTCGGGATGGGAGAAACGATGTTTCCCGATTAAAAACAAATAATTACCTTGCTTTATTTCAGAGGAGAATATACGGGGGACCGGAATGGTGTCAAGCGCTTTATGAGTGGGAGAGAAATAATTTGGGAGGAGTGGTTGAGCAAGGTATATTTGTTTGATCCGGAATCGAGCCGAAGACAAGGAGAGATCGATGGTACATCTCATATTCATGTGCATATCCCTCGTCGGCCTGCTGGTCATTGGAGTTGGGGCCCAGGGGGAGATGGATCTGGAATTGATCGAGGGAATCACGCCGAAACACTACGTCGCCTATCGCACGGCGGGGGAACTGACTGTCGACGGAAAATTCGACGAGCCCTCGTGGCAGCGGGCGGCGTGGACCGACTACTTTATCGATATTGAGGGGAGTGGGCGGCCGCAGCCGCGTTTCAAGACACGAGCCAAGATGCTGTGGGACGACGAGTATTTCTATGTGGCGGCCGACCTGGAAGAACCGCACGTCTGGGCAACCCTCACCGAGCGGGATGCGGTGATTTTCCACGACAACGACTTTGAAGTTTTCATCGATCCGGATGGAGATACGCACCAGTATTACGAATTCGAGATTAACGCCCACGGCGCGGAATGGGATTTGTTCCTGGTGAAGGCGTATCGGGACGGGGCGCCGGCGATGAACGCCTGGCAGATCGTCGGGTTGGAGACGGCAGTGCAGGTGTGGGGCAGCATCAACGATCCGACCGATGTCGACCAGGGTTGGTCGGTGGAACTGGCCTTCCCCTGGGCGGTGCTCAAGGAGTGCGCTCGGGGGAAAGCGGTGCCGCCGGAAGAAGGAGACCAGTGGCGGGTCAACTTTTCGCGCGTGGAGTGGGAGGTGGAAATCAACGGGAACGGGTACACCAAAGTGACGGGGCGCAGCGAGGACAACTGGGTCTGGTCGCCGCAGGGGCTGATCAACATGCACTTTCCCGAGCAGTGGGGCTTCGTGCAATTTTCAGAGAGGATGGTGGGACAGGAGACGGCGGAGTACATGCCTCCTCCGGAAGAGGAGGCGAAAGGGGTACTGCGAGGGATCTACTATCGGCAGCGGACGTTTCGCGAGGCGCACGGCCGCTACACTGCCGACCTGGACTCTCTGGGAATGGGGCATCAACTGCTGCGCAACTACCTCTGGCCGCCGAAAATCCAAGTGACCGATCATCTGTTCGAGGCATCGCTGGAAGAGGTGGTCGATCTGGACGAGGATGGGGAGATCAGTCGGTGGGTGATTCGAGAGGATTCAAAAACCTGGAAAGATTGAGAACATTGAGTTGAGATTGGGGAGAAGGAAACGATGACAGAAGAGTCTGCGGTAAAAAAAACGGCGTGGGGGTTGTTGATAAAACCGGCGGGGAAAAACCCGAAGGTCCTGGTGGACTACTTAAAGATGTTCCTGGGATATCGGTACGGTATCGAGTTGATGGAAGAGAATGATGTGATGAGCGCCGCCATCAAACTCAAGGATGAGGGGAAGGGAATCCGCTGCGTTCTCGCCATACAGAATCAATCAATGGGCAGCAGGACATCTATTGCCGCGTTGAGTCGCAACGGAGCTTCTCCTTTTTTTCTCCTGGTTCCCCGTGCGTTGCTGGGAGACTACGAGGAACTATGTGCCGGGATGGAGAACGTTTTTTTGTGGGACTGGGAAAGGGTGCTTTCCAAGAAAGAGCCCTCCTTGCTGCAGATTATCGTGGAGGCTTTTTCCAAGAATGGGATAAAGTCGCTATTCGATGGAACAGAAGATCTTCCCTACAGCGACCTGCAGCAGAAGATTGCCGAACAAGTCTCCCACATCGACACGCTGCCCGCGTTTCCCGACCTGGTGATGCGGTTGATGAGAGTGATAAGGGATCCGAATGCAGAAATCGAGGAGATTGAAAAGATAATTTCCTCGGATCCGTCCCTCATGTGGAAGTTACTGGAGGTGATGAAGACCCCCGCACTGGCCGGAAGGAGGAGGAGCGACTGGACCCTGCGAGATGTCATCATGAGGTTGGGGATAAAAAAAGTGGGATCGATCGTGCAGCAGATCCAGTTGATGAACAGCTTTGTTACCCCCCAAGACAACCCGTTCGATCTGCGGCGATTCTGGGAACATTCCGTGGGAACCGCATTGATTGCGGACAAAATCAGTTCGACGGGGGCCATTTCATTTGAGACCGATCTGGAATTCAACGACTACTGGTTGGGAACGCTGCTTCACGACATCGGGAAATTCGTTCTGGGATTGTTCTATGCCGAGCATTTTTCCAAGATTGCGGATCGCATCGATCCGGGTCAGAATTCGAGGCGGGATTTCCGCGAAGTGGAGGCGGTCTTTGGCTACGCGGGGTTGCATGAGGATATCGCCCGTATGTTGCTCTTTAAGGTGGATGCCGGACCGGGTCTGGTCGAGGGGGTGGCAAACCACCATACAGGAGGAGAAAATCCTTCCGATCTGGTCTCCCTGATCCACGTGTCGAACAACATCAGCAAAGAGCTGGGGTTGGGTTATCTGGCCGAAGAGAAGGCGGTATTGAGCCCTGCTGTATTGCAGAAGCTGGAAATGACGGAAGAGAGTGTTCTGGAAATCGGGGAGTCGCTGCGAGAATCTGTATTAGGTGAGATCAAGCAGGTGGTGGACAGCTGTCTGGCGGAGAAGAAGCCCAAAAAGGGGAAGAAGGGAAGATCAAAGGCGAAGGAAGAGAAGGGCTTGAGCAAGCAGGAGCTGAAGAGCGAGCTCTTAAAGTTGGTGGAGAGAATGAGGAAACGGCTGGAGCAGGATACGATCATCACCCAGGAGCGGAAAAACGACTGGCTGATCGATCTCGAAGGGCTGCACACCCAGCTGGAAAAGTCGGCGTATAACAAGAGTATCGTGCTGGCGATCGTAAAGTCTCTGGCCCAGAGTGAATCTCTGCGGGAACTGGTCGATAAGATGATTGATATCTTCGAGCAACTCGAGTCTCATGCAGAGGGCAATGGTGCCTGAAATGAAGGTCTTTGCTAGCGATCAATAAGAATCCCAGGCAAAAGTAGAGACCGCTTCTTCCCACAGATCGTCGGGTAGTATGCGGCAGTTTTTCAGTCCCGCCTTCTCGGCGATCGCCCGGGCGTGCAGCACCAGGCCAAGGGCGACCGGCTGTCCGGTTTCGGCGCAGAGCAGGGAGGCTCGAGAGAACCCCCCTCCCTTTTCGAGCAGACCTGTATCGACGTAGGCGGCGCGGACGAGGTCTGTGTCGTAAGGGACGGCACAATGCTCCACCTGCCAGCGATTTTCTTCCCAGCACAGAAGGGCGTAGTGACTGCGCGGATCCCCGTTGCACGACAGGCCGGCGGAGCCGGGGTTGAAGGCGAGAGTGTTGTGATGCTCCTCGACCCAGGGGCGGTGGGTATGGCCGCAGATGAGAACGGACTCCTCCACCCGAAGGAGGATCTCGTCCAGTTTATCGGGGTCGCGATCGGGATAGATGCCGTCGGAGATGCCCTGCGGGGAGCCGTGAACCAGGCGGATGGGTGATCTCCCATCCAGGTCGATGACGCGCTGCTCGGGCAGTCCGGCGGCGAAGTCGATGGTCGACCGATCGGTCAGGTCGCAGGAGCAGCGGACAGAGGCCCACTGGGCGCGGTGCTGCCACTCCTCCTGAACGGTGCCGTAGGCGAAGTCGAGGAGGTAGTCCTCGTTGTTGCCGCGGATCATTATGGCATCTCTTGTGCGTAGCAGGTCGGTCACCCCGTCCGACCAGACGCCGCCGGTGTAGTCGCCGGCGACTACCAGACGATCGAAACCGCGGTGGTCGGCGTCGGCCAGGGTGGCTTCCAGGGCGGGCAGGTTGCCGTGGATATCGGCGAGGACTGCCAGACGCAAATGTCCCTCTCTCATTCCCGAATACCGAGCAGGTCGAGCAGGAAGGCGTAGCGGAAGGCCTGTTCCCGGTAGCCTTTATAGCGGCCGGAGACGCCGCCGTGCCCCGCCTCCATCTGGGTGCGCAGCAGGAGGCGGTTGGTGTCGGTCTTTTTCGTCCGCAGTCTGGCTACCCACTTGGCCGGTTCCCAGTACTGCACCTGGGAATCGTGCAGGCTGGTAGTGACCAGCAGATGGGGATACGCCTTTGCCTCGACGTTCTCATAGGGGGAGTAGGAGAGCATGTAGTCGTAGTACGGTTTTTCGTTGGGGTTGCCCCACTCGTCGTATTCGCCGGTCGTCAGGGGAATGGTTTCATCGAGCATGGTGGTGACTACGTCGACGAAGGGGACGTCCGCCACGGCCCCTTTGAACAGGTCGGGGCGCAGGTTGACCACCGCGCCGATGAGCAGACCGCCGGCGCTGCCGCCTCGGCAGAAGAGGGCATCCGGCGAGGCGTATTTTGTCCGGTGCAGGTGTTCGGCGCAGGCGATGAAGTCGGTGAAACTGTTTTTTTTATTGAACAGCTTGCCATCCTCGTACCAGCGGCGGCCGAGTTCTTCACCGCCGCGGATGTGGGCGATGGCATAGACGAAACCGCGGTCGATCAGGCTCAGGCGTTCGGAGGAGAAGGTGGGATCGATGCTGGCGCCGTACGAGCCGTACCCGTAGAGCATCAGGGGGTTGGTGCCGTCTTTTTTGAAGAGCTCCCTGCGGTAGACCAGAGAGATGGGGACTTCGGCGCCGTCTTGAGCTCTGGCGTACAGGCGCTCGGTGACGTAATTGTCGGAGGTGAAGTCGCCCAGAACCTCTTCTCTTTTTAGCAGGGTTTTGGTGCGCTTCTCCATGTCGTAGTCGAAGACCGAATCCGGAGTGGTCATCGAGGTGTACGCGTAGCGCAGAAGCGAGGTGTCGAAGTCGTAGTTGTCGGAGGAGTAGGCGAGATAAGCCGGCTCCCCAAAGTCCAGGTAGTGTTCGCCGTTGCCGGACCAGGGACGGACTCGTAGCTGCATCAGGCCCTTTTTGCGCTCCTCGACGACCAGGTAATCTCTGAAGATTTCGAAATCCTCCAACAGCACGTCGTCCCGGTGGGGGATCACTTCTTCCCAGTGCTCGAGGGAAGTGCTGTCGATAGGAGTGCGCATCAGGCGGAAGTTTTTCGCCTGGTGATTGGTGCGGATATAGAAGTGGTCGCCGAAGTGGTCGACGGAGTATTCGTGATCGCGACGACGCGGATCGAAGAGGCGGAATGCGCCGGTGGGGTTGCTCGTTTCGAGAAGGCGAATTTCGGAGCTCAGCGTCTGCCAGGACTCGATCATCAGATACTGCTTGGATTTGGTGCGAGAGACGTAGCAGTCGAAGGTGTCGTCTTTTTCTTCGTAGATGAGGACGTCGTGCTCCGGGGCGGAGCCGAGGGTGTGGCGGAAGATCTGGAACCAGCGCAGAGTGGTCGGGTCATGCCGGGTATAAAAGAGAGTCTCGTCGTCAGCTGCCCAGGTGAAATTGTTGGTCACCTCGGGGAGGGCGTCAGACAGCAACTCGCCGGTCTTCAGATTCTTTATGTGGATGGTGTAGATGCGGCGTCCGACCGTATCGAGGGCGTAGGCGAGAAGGTTCTGGTCCGGGCTTATTTTGAGGGAACCGACAGAGCAGAATCCGTGTTCTGCAGCCAGTTCGTTGACATCGAGCATGGCCTCCTCGGCCGAGTCGAGAGAGCCGTGTTTGCGGCAATAGAGCGGATACTCCCTGCCGTCCTCGAAGCGAGTGTAGTAGAAGTAGTCGTCGAGTTTGTACGGGACGGACTCATCGGTTTGCTTGATGCGTCCCTTGATCTCCTGGAAGAGCTGTTCCTGGAAATCTGCGAGGTGGGCCATCTCGGCGTCGGTATTCTCGTTTTCGGCTTCGAGATAGGCGATTACTTCCGGATTTTCGCGTTCCCGGAGCCAGTAGTAGTCGTCGACGCGCACATGGTCGTGTGCGGTGAGCTCTACGGGAGTCTTCTTGGCTATCAGCGTTGTCATAGGGAGAGGTGGGTTTCGGGTGAAATAAAAAACCTGAAGGTCTTCGAAATCGCATTTCCTCTAACGTCAAAGCGCCCCTGAACCCCGAAGAGGTTTGGCGAAGGCGAAAGTCGAAGCCGGGAGTTATGAACCGTTGATTTTTCCAATTAAAAACCAAGCCGGTTCAATCTCAGATCATTCTCAACTTACAGTATGCAATTCTTCTCGAATCACTCGACGAAGCGTAGCTTCGTCGATAGGGGTCTCCTCTTTATTTAAATGCTCTTTTAAAGCCTGATTGATCATGGTTTGGTAACCCGATCCGGCATTTTCTGCACGCGTGCGGAACGCATCCAATATCTCGTTGTCAAGATATATAGTAATTCGCGTCTTGCCTGTTTGAGGCACTACAGCGCCACGTTTCCCTTTACTGAAATCATATTCCTGTTTCATAGTCTTTTTGCTCTCGTTTGGTTGCAGGATGAGCAAAAAAAGGCGGATGCTTCCACCGCGATAGGTATAGACGACAACGAGAATTCGCCCCAAGGCATCCATCCCTATGGTTATGAATCGATGCTCGTTTCGCTGCGCTCATCCTCTGTCGTGATTCCATAAGGATCAAATCGCACGGGCTCTGCATCGGAAAACGCAATACCATGTTTCCCAATGTTCGAATGTGCTTTTACTGGATCTCAGGTAATGTCTATGCTTGCAATATATGTATAATATACATATATTGCAAGCCCCAATGGCACATATCGTTTTGTTACAAAAAGAAAGAATAGTCAAGTCGCTATACCTTGCCACAACTTATCACGCAGCTCTTTGTTGTGATCCAAAACGTATTTTGCCCGCCGCCAAATCCCCATAGAGACTTTCTCATCCCAGGGGACCATGACGTAAACTATAGCACCAAATATCAAGGCCTCGGGCAATAGATCCCACTCCAGGGGATTGAGATGGCGTTCGGTGGTGTAACCACTTAGAAAAGCCAATGCATTATCCAGTGAGAGTTGCTCTCCAGTGAGAGATACGGCCTGTTCCACAAGAAAATAACCGACATCCTGAATCGCAGGGCCGATACCAGCGCCATCCCAATCGATGAGGATTACGGCTCCGGATGGAACACGGACGGCGTTTTCAAAAAGAATGTCGGTGTGAATCAGAGCCTGGGGGGCCGCGTCTAGGTTCGAGAGGTTTTTCCAGGCTGCCACAAGTTGGTCACGGGTCTCACTATATCCTTTCCAGGCTTGAACCGCGGGGTCGGTGTCCAGACTCTCGAAAAACTGGCGTTCGGACGCAATGGTGAATGTAGTGTCCGGCAGGTCGGCTTTTATCGCGTCCAGAGCGTGGAGCCGGCCGGATGTTTGGCCCAGTCTTTTTGCAGAGTCTATGGTGGCAGGTGGGAGTATGCCTGGGATAAAGGTGGTGATATAGCCGGTCTTTTTCCCCAATTTACTAAAGACTTGGCCGTCCTTTGCCGCCAGCAGGCGAGGAGCCGGAAAGTCTGAATCCGCGAGGAACTGCAGCGCGGCGATTTCGCCGGTGTGGTCCGATGCGCTCTCTGATTCGAAAAGCCGCAACACGAGAGCGCCCCGATCCGACTTGATTTTCCAGGCACGACTGCTGTCGGGCAATAGGGCTAGGGAAGTGACCGAAAGACCATAATGTGCTTCAATCAGGTCTGGTGTGATCATTAATTGCTCCACGAAAGCCTTTCTATAAATCTGCTACCTCTATAGAAGGCCCTTTTTTTTCCCTTTTTTATATATCAGCTAACCCATACCCGAACGGCGTATAGCCGTTGCCTGATAGGGCCAAGGAGCATCAGCGACGCAGCGGGTAAAAGGACGTGGGATACTCCCGCACTATAGTCGAGCCGTCCATACAGACCTCTGACCAACTTAGAAAATAGAAACTGGCGTAATCACCCTCACCCAATCGTGAACAAGCGAAGCTTTTTTGATGAACACACACAACTCTGGACTCGCCGTTCTGTCCGATCCATTGCATGTTTGTATCTTATCTTCGCGCTCGGATTGTCAAATCCCGTAGCCTACCCCTCGCAAACTCACAGGCGCCCCCATCTTGTGAGCAGAATGAGTAGATGTGCACAGGTAAGTATTAGGCCAATGCTGATCGTCAGTGAAGGCAGGAACGCACGGCGCCAACCACCACCCTTCAACTTACCCCGTCCAGCAGCGGCGTCGCCATACCAAACTGACAGCACCGCGAGTAGAACGCCGATTACGTTGCCTGACGATGTGTCGTGAAAGAGAAGTCGTATCGTGATGCCAGATATCAGAAGACTGATGACTGTGCCGATGGGGCGATGGATGCCGGGCAGACTCGATACGGCAGACGTTCCAAATTCGATCAGTGGATCGATAATCGGCCATTGTCGGTTTCTATCTGACTCTGGGATAACGGGCTCGTTGTCAAATTCGATTGTCAGATTGGACTGCCGACGGACGATGGCGACCATCGTTACGATCGTTCCTAGGATTACGCAGAAGGAGACGATTAAAAAAGGAAATCCGATAAGGCTCATGCTTGTTATTTCGTGAGCGAACTAGATATTGTACTGCAGAAATGCAGTCTCTTCCCATGTTCCTTTTACGTCTTCAAGTTGCCGAACGCCGAAGGCGTTGGCGAAGCCCAAGCCGCGAATGCGGCGCAGTGGCAACTGGGTGTTAGCTGAAGCTCTACCCAAAGAGTACGTGTTGGAGTTCATGTATCTTGAGCTTGAGGGGAGACCAAACTTCTGGGAGATGGAATAGGCTCAAAATCGCCTACCCTCATCTCTTCTGGTTCAGGACCGAGATGTTGAACTGCGTGATGATAGATGATCGTGAAGTGTATCTGACTCAAGGGCATAGCCAACGCCCAAGCTTCCTGAAGCCTACCCATGCTTTCGTATGAAGTCCAGAATGATAGGTATCTTTCGAGAAACTCCGGGTCCAGCTCTGCTTCCTGAAAAAAAATACCCATGTCGATGAAAGGATGAGTCACGCAGCCCTGGCCCCAGTCGAAGAAGACATGCCGGCCTTCGTAGAAAGCCACATTGCCCAGATGCATGTCTCCGTTAGCAAGCGTGCATGGAATTCCGTAGCTCGCAAGTTGCTCCCACAACTCCTTGACGCGATGCAACGTCGCTCGGAACCGTTCAAGCTGCGTTTCACTCACGCCGTATGTCGTCCCATCGACGTTGTGGAGTAAGTTGACGTGATCTTCCAGCTTGTCTGGACGTAGATCTGGACAGCCCGAACGAAGAAGCTCTTCCACATGCTGAATTGATTGGATTTGCAGACGCGCAAACAGATCGACAATCTCGCCTCTCTCCTGAGTTGTTGCACCGCGGCGCGGGTCACCCAAGTCCGGAAGCAGCATCCAGCTCTCTTTCTGGTGGATAGCGAGCGGCCGGGGTACCCGCTCGGGGAACAATACCGCCAAACGGGACGTCAGAAGCGGTTCGTCGGCGAAGAGAGGTAAAGTCGTGCACGCCTTTAGGTACAGCTTCCCTGTGGTTGTGTGGGCTCGTAATATCGATGCGAGGGGGCAATTGTATATCCATTCGATCGGTGACACTTGATTGTAACCCAGTCCCTCCAATTGCTCCGAAAACCACCCTGCGGCTAGCTCGAACCATTCAGGAAGAGCCCATGGAGGACGGCGATACGGAACATGCCGACCCTTCATTTCTTCCAGGACTCCAAGGATGAAATTCCTGTGTTCGGGGTAAGACAAGGTGAGAGCTGACAAAGTCTCCGTCTCGATCCACTTTCCCTTGCTCATTATTCCATTAGAAGAACCTCGGTTCTCCAGCACGTAGACGATGTGCGATACGCGTGCCGCATGGTCATCGACGTTGCTCAAGCAACGCAATGCTCTTACATGGTCCCCAAGCTCTTCCTGCACCTTGGAATTGACGGTTTCGGCATCCCTCCACCACCCGTGACCATGCGAAACGACGCACGGTAACGTCCAAGACCCACCGTCAGGCCACATTAATATCTTGGGTTCAGTAGTATGAGGTAGAATCACAAAACGGCGTGTGAGCCATCCCTCGTGGTCGTCACTCATGGGCAATGGTGTTTTAGAGTTTCAGCTAACGAAAATGGCTTCATACCGGCAAAAAATACGGGAAATCATCTGAATCCTTGCATCGCATAGCAACTACGTCTTTGACTTTGCACATATCGAGTTCGGATTACCGCACTGCCGAAGCGAAGCGGAGGCAGTGATGCGAAAGCCCGAATGGGCTGAAGCCGGTAATCCTGATGTTAGATGCAGCGGTGGTTCCTCAAAAAGGAGCATACTGGGCGAACACCAAGCGCCTATTCATACCGCAGCGCCTTAACCGGATCGCTCAACGCCGCCCGCAACCCCTGCCAACTCACCGTCAGCAGGGCAATCAGCAACGTCGCGATGCCGCCCAGCAAAAACATCCCTATCCCCAGTTCGATCCGATAAGCGAATCCCTCCAGCCACCGATCCATCGCCAACCAGGCCACCGGCCAGGCGATCCCATTGGCTACCATCACCAACCAGGTGAACTCCTTAGACAGCAGCATGGCGACATTGGCCGCCGAAGCCCCCATCACCTTGCGGATGCCGATCTCCTTGCTCCGCTGCTCCACAGTGAAGGACGTCAGGCCGAACAGTCCCAGACAGGCCACGAACAAAGCCAGCAGGGAAAACGCGCCGCAAACCCGGCCGAAACGCACCTGTTCGCGGTAGGTGTTTTCCAGATGCATGCCGGCAAAGGCGAAATAGAACGGCCGTTCGGGCACCAGCCGATCCCAGGTGTCTTTCAAAATCTCCATCCCTTCGGACAGGCGTCCGACGTCGAGGCGCACCGAAAGCTGCTGGGGCGGCTGACCCTGCATAGTGAGAAACATCGGCTGAAGTTGCTGCTGGGCGCGCTGGTTCTGAAAATCCTCGATCACGCCGACTACGGTCATTTTCCTGTCTTTGTCGACCCATTTTATCTGCGTTCCGAGCGGGTCCTCCAGCCCCAGCCATTCGACGGCCGTCTCGTTGAGAATGACGGCATGCCAGTAGTCGTCCGGATTGCCCCACCCCTTGAAATTGCGACCGGCGACCAGGCCGATCTCGTACGTGTCTAGAAAATTCCAATCGACGATCATGGACTGCACGCGGCGAGAGGTTTCGTCTCCTTCCACTTCGATCTCCGTGGGCACGCTGTAGGGAGGAGTCAGATACGATACCGAAGCGGCCAGCACCGCCGGATGCCGGGTAAATTCCTCCGCCACGGTCCACCAACGGGAGCCTATCCACTCCTCGGAATCCCAGCTCGAAGGATCCGCCTGGAAGATCGGCAGCACGACCACCTGGTCCTTATTGAAACCCCACTCCCGGTGCTGTAGAAACTGCTGCTGTCGATACACCGTCCCCGTGGCGATCAGGAGCAGTATGGAGACGGAAAACTGGAAGACGACCAGCCCCTTCCTGAAACCGGCCCGTCCGACGCGTCCTCCCGGTCGGTTTTTCAGCACGGCCGCCGGCTGGAAAGCAGAGAGCAGGAAAGCCGGGTAGATGCCCGACAAAACGCCGATGGCCAGGACGATGACAATCACAAACGGAAGAGTTGGAAGGACTACACCCGCCAGCAGGAACAGTTCCTTCCCCGTAAAAGAGTTGAACCAGGGCAGAACCAGTTCGGCCAACGCCAGCGCCAACGGCATGGCCAACAGCGCCATGCCGATCGACTCTCCCAGAAACTGCCCCACCAGTCGGAGGCGGTTAGCACCCACCACTTTGCGTATGCCCACTTCCCTGGCGCGCTGCGCAGAGCGCGCCGTGGCCAGGTTCACGTAGTTGATACAGGCCAGCAGCAAGATGAAGAGACCGATCAGGGAGACCAGATAGATGGAGGAGATATCTCCATGCTCGATCAGGCCGTAGTCGGCGCGCGAGTGCAAGTGGACCCGACGCAGCGGCTGGAGATGGTAGGCAATGCCCGCAGCGGCTTCCTTTCCCATGTGGTGCTCGATCAGTTCGGGCAGTTTCCGCTCCAGATCCTCGGGCGCGTGCCCCTCCCGCAGCAGCACAAAGATCCGCAGCGGCCTCCAATTGGAAACCATGGAACCCCACTCATCCCAGGGGAGATCCGTAGTCGCGGCGGATTTGAGCAGGTCGAACTGCAGCGTGGAATTCCCGGGTGGATCGGCAAGAATTCCCCTCACCTCGAACTCCCCTTCGCGCTCGATGGTGATCACCTCGCCGACCGGGTCCACATCTCCAAACAGCTTCTGCGCCATCTCCCGCGTGATGAGCGCAGTGTGGGGATCCTCCAGTGCCGCGGTTCCCCTGAGCAGGGGAAAAGTGAACAGCTCCAGAAAATCCGGATCCACGTTACAGATCCGCACCGGCAGCACCTTCTCTCCGCGCCGCACCCAGCTCTGCCAGTAGTCCGACCAGAACTCGGAGAGACTCCCGACCCCTGTCACGCGAACGGCGTGCTCGACTTCCGGGTATTCGCTTCGCAGAGCCGGCACCAGCGCCCCCGAAATGTTGGGGCCAAAAATCGAGCCCTGGTCACTTTTGTCCTCCCGGATCACCCGGTAGATCCGCTCCTCCTTCTCGTGGAAGCGATCGTAGCCCAATTCGTCTCCCACATAACCCAGAATCAACAGACAGCAGGCCGTGCCGATGGCTAAACTCGTAATATTGATTGATGAGTAGACTCTGTTCCGGCATAAATTTCGCCACGCAACTACCAGGTAGTTTCTCAGCATTTCGATCTTCCCTCCAGATCGTAGAAGAGCAAGAACCCGGGATTAGATAGACTTCCCCATTACAACACCCGCAAACTACATGCCATCAAGGTTAATTATAGGGTTGCAAATAACTTAGAGGGATAATTTAAGATTGGAGATATAAAGAAGCTGTCCGCTGGTGATACATATGTGTTCGCTGGCGTACACTTTCCATTGCATCTAACGATGTTGTGCCCCCGAACCGGCGTAGCCGGTGGCACGGTGTTAGGCGTAGACCGTAGCCCCATCACAAAATAGGATTTCCGAGTCTGTCTATAAATTCAGGAATTGATAATGCGGGAGAATTTCGAGCAAATTCTATTTCTCCTCCAATAGATTCAAGGCAGCAGAACCCTTTTATATCGGCGAGAGATGGATTGTCCGTCAATTCAAACCTTCCTCCGACTTCACGAAGCGAACTGAAATCTGTGCGCTCGAGAATTGGGTTGGAGTTAATGAGGAGTCGCCCCCCGATCTCTTCAAGTGCCGCGCATTCTACCCTTTCCAGTACTTCGTTGCGTAGTATCAAGATGTCACCAGGAATGCTCCTCAAGTTAGGAAAATCGCAAACATCTATGAGGGATGAATTCGAGACAATTCTCAAGCCTCCAACGTTTGCCAGGTTATCTATTCCGCTAGCTATGACGAGCGAGGGGTTGCCCCATATTTCCATTGTACCTTCAACGTCGGTCAGGGAAACGAGTTCTTTCAAGGTCCTCAAATCGGGATTGTGCTTTATCGAAAGACTCCCCGAAACTTCGCGCAATCCAGACAAAGGCTTGAGATCTACGAGATCGGTCTCAGCCTCAATCCTTATATTTCCCTCTCCAATCTCTGATTCAAACGCACTGCGGAAGTTCACGCCCAGGAATTGCAGAATCTGTTCCAACCTTTCTCTCCAGCTTACGTCCTGGCTTTCCACGACAAGCTTTCCGATCTCCAACTGCTTAAAAAGGGTATTGCAAACGGTCTGGTAATGCTCGTACAGAGAGAGGAAGCCGGAGTAGCCACTCAGTCCTCGTGCTATACAGAATGGGCTGCCCGTTTTCCAAGCAATCTGTTCCTTTGTCCACTTTCTTCCCCGTTCCGTACACGTCTGGTTCAATCCCTGTCGTACATCAGAATATCTGAGATGAACGAGCACAGGATTCAGAGGTGCAATTGAAGAAAAGATTGCTTTCAGGTAGTCTAGGATTTCGGCATTAGAGGCGTCCAAAAAGAGGAGTTCGTCCAGACCGCCGTGGAATAAGTGGCCGTCAAGCACACAAACGCTACTGCGAGGCACTCCTCTGGAGAATTCACGCCAATTGCGTTCGGCCTGAAGGGTGTAGGAGGTGGCATCCAACAGGACCGTGTGGTTTTGTCTATCAATGGCCTTTATCCTCAACTGCTTGTCGCTCTCAGGGACGAAACATGCCTCCACTCCATTCCTGCGAAGCTGCTCGGCAAGAAAGTCTGCTGTGGACGATTTGCCCGTCCCCATCATCCCATCGATGATGACTAGCTGACTCTGGACCATTTACCTTTGCCCTCTTGCCATAAACCAGCTAAACGAGGAATCCAAGCCGCTTCATTGTTGAAACTGGGAGGAACGCAAAAGCGGCGTGTTCGTCGCCCAGGATTGCATCGGTTAGCTCGTGCGTGAAATGCTCTGCATCCACGTTCCTTTGGGTATTAGTCAGAACGACCAATCCCTTCTGATGAAAGGCAGACCAAAGTACAAGGTTCGTGAACCCACCCCGGCCGTGGTGCCAGTACCAGGGGTGCTGCGTCTTCCATGGCCGTTCTACCCCCCATCCCAGCGACCAGGAGATCCGGTCACTCAGATCTATCTGAACCGACAACATTTTGTCGACTATCTTCCTTATGTCTGGCAGCATAAGGTGCGATAGGAAGAGGCCGAGATCGTATGGCGTGGTGTACAGGCTCGCAGAGGCGTTCGGGATTGCATGAAGCTCTACAGCTCTACTTCTATCGACAGGCTCATTCGCGTCGTCGTGTGCGTGTGCCGCCGTTTGCCGGTAGGCCGACTTCCAGACAAAGCTGGTATGCTTCATGCGCAGTGGCGAAAAAACCTCCTGGGCAGCGAATAATTCAAAACTACGATCTGTAATATTCTCAATGACTTTCTGAAGCCAGTAGTACCCTTCTCCGGAATAGATAAACCGTTCACCTGGATGGGATAATAGATTACAGTTCTCCGGTAGAAGGGCACGCTCGCCTTTCAGCCTCTCGACCAGATGAGGAAACCAGTTGGGTAATCCAGAAGTATGGCTCAGGATCTGTCTGGGAGTGATCGACGACATATCTTCATCGGGCAAGTTGATGTGCCGCCCTATTCCCTCATCTAGTTTGAGCCCTTTTTGTGACCAGATCTGCAATGCCAGAAAGGCCGTTATGACCTTGCTCACTGATGCGGCACAAAAAACCGTGTGGCCTGAAACTTGCATGTCTGTGTTTGTATTTTTAACGCCAAATCCCTCTGCCCAGGAAACCTTTCCATTCTGCACATACGCGATACCTGCACCTGGTATCCCAAACCTTAGACGCGAGGACTCAATCGTGTCCTTTATAAACCGTGGGATGTCCATATGAATCAATCGTCTACTCTTGGTTTTCGGTTTACGCGTAACGGTTTTGGTGCGCCTGCACCGCGTATGCGGTGTGGCGAAGGGGCACATGCCCCGTAGCCAGGCACATCATGTTAGGTGAAGTGGGATCTCCATTCTAATATCAATACCAAATCCACATAGATTAACGCAAAGATGACCCGCGACCGGATTCAATCGCCAGGTCATGTGCCTCGGGAAAAACTCGAAATCCAGTATGCCGAAGCCGTTGGATGATATACCCAAATCAGTGTCCGATTAATTCGGGGCTTTACAAGAGGGATGACCGTAGTCGACTCAAGACTGAGCCGGACCGGGCCATCGCCGGGGTTCGTCGAGTATGTATTTGCCCAACACCTCCTCGAGCCCGGGGACTTTTGCGATGGCCAGGTCAATCGTCTCTCGCGCCAGGCTGACGAGATCCTCAAGACTCTGCTCCAACGGTGGCTCAAAAATACGGCTAATCCGCCCGTAACACTCATCGGGCCTGGTGGCAAAACGCTCAAGCCGGTTCGCGTAGCGCTTGGGTGCCTCCTGCCAGCCAAAGAGGCCATTCACGGCAAATAGCACCTTCAGCACGTTGTGGGCTATGATAGTAGCCGAGCGAAAATAGTCGACGACATCCTCTCTGACCGCGAGCACCTTTGCATAGCGAATCTGTTGCCACATCTCCGCCGTGGAATACTCGATCATCGCCCGCTTGAGCTCATCTGGATAGTCGTTCAACCGCTGTCGCCATTGCTCAATGAGTGCTTCGCCATACAGCGGTCGCCCCTGTTGAATCGTGCCCAGCATATCAAAAGTGGCGCGCTCTATCCGATGCTCGACCAATGCCTGCCGCATACTCAGTTCTACCGTTTCGAGCGAGTCGTTCTCGAGCTCGACGAGATACGCGCTGTTCTTCTCCTTGCCCCTGTCGTCCAGCCAGTACCCCGACGTCCCCTCCGTTATCGAGACAATCGCCGGCAGAACAAAGGGAGCATAGCCCTCGGCCGGTACTCCCTTTTTAAACTCTCCCACGCCATAGAAAGACACACCTCCAGCGCGATCGAGCACCCGCTGCTGCTGTTCGACCGACGGTAGTTTTGCCCAGAACACGTGCATATGGGTTTCGCTGTAGTCATCGGCTATCTCGTCGGCCACCGCACCCGTGAGTACGACCGCCTCGACTTCGGCCTCAGCGGCAAACGCTTCGGCTATTGCGCGCGCATTCTCCAGCCGCCATTGGCTAGCGTGATTCACAGTCTATTCCCTATCTGATAGTGCTACGCTCTGTATATTGCGAACGAGCTCATCGAAAAGCTCGCCACCCTCGTGCCACCAACCCATCACCACAACCGATATCTATGAGAACTTCGCCTTCTGTTAGGCGAGAATTCTCTAAGATTTTATCACGTATTGGGTACAGGAATTCCAGCGCAGATTTTAACGCTTCTGGATCGCCCCCATGACGCCGTTGCAACAGCCATCTTGCCCATTCATCCTGATATTCTTCGATCATCAAGAACTCCTACCGTGAAATCAGCTAGATTGTCTGGACCAATTGAATCGCATTTCCTTTAACGGCTCACCCATCCACGAATGGCCGTATGGCCATTGCCCGATAGGGCCAAGGTGCGAATGCACCGCCGCGTGGATGGAGTTGTTACCTGAAGTGAGTGTAAACCTCACGACCTCATTGTCACACCACATCCTCCTATAAAGTAGAGGACGCAATTGCTTCCACCCGAGATCCTATAGTCGAAAGATAGTCCTCAGCACGGCTCCATCCATTTGCGACAATGAGACTATGCCACCACACAAAGAAGGTACGATGCACCAAAGATCCCCAACCTACGATATTCGCAGGATGGATCCCTATATCTACCCCGAGACATCGAAGGTATCGATCCACTAACTCTATTTGCTCTTGATCGTTAAATCGCTCCACCATGTGGGCAAGATCCGCAAGGGGGGTGTTTACATGACACAAACCCCAATCCAAGGCTGAAACTACACCCGTTGGCAGAATGTGCAGGTTCCCAGGATCAAAGTCGCCGTGAATCAGAGTTAGTTGATGCACCCCAAACTGCTTGGATAGCCCTTCTACTCGTCGCTGAAAAGAAATCAGAGTGGTCTCGTTTAAACCAAGATCGTGCTCATGCGAAAGTTTACGGATACCGTCGGTTATTTCTTTAGCGGACGACGACATCCACTCCGGATCTCGTCGAGGAATACCCGCCAACGAATCTACCTGACCCAGATAGCGTTGATGCATCTGGGCCAAATCTTCCAGAGCTTGTCCTACGATGGCTGTACTCGGTTCAAACTCAGTATCCTCACCTGCATCGGTTAGCAGTAGCCACGCATCGTTGCCAGCCGTTTGCTTTCCACAGGCTATAAGAGAAGCCGCGCAGATCCTGAATTCCTCCAAAAGTGCATACGCATGAGACTCATGATCGAGCGCTGAACATGTAGTCTTCAAAATCGCATGGGACGACGAATCTTCATCCGGCTGAAAGTGCACTCGCTCTACGATGGACAGGTCTGCCTTGCGTATTGCCGTGCGTGAAGATACCTGCCAGCCTGTGGCTTCCTGGATCTGTAAATTAGAAGGGGTTGTGAGTTCCACTGCTCTAAAATCTCATCTCAGGTAACGGGCTGCCCATACACGAACGGCCGCATGGCCGTTGCCCGAAGGGTCCAGGCGCGAATGCGCCGCAGCGTGTTATGTGCCGTGCCAATTGCCCGGTTTCGTAGTTACGTTTCTTTTAGGTTTGCCGACTGCTATCCCAAAATTCGCCTGCGATTGCTTTCAAGCCATCTGTTTTCCTCTTGAGTCTCTTCTGCATCCCCCCGTTCTCTAAAGAACTTCCACGGTTCGATTCCATTGCTCCCAAGACTCTTGATCCGGCGTATTTCTTCAGTTTGAAGTCGGAGCAAAGAATCGACGACTTCTACAGGATTGGCTCCATAGCTCGTACATAATGCTAATAGCCGAGTCTTGACATCAGGCGCATCCTTGAATCCGGCCTTGCGCCAAACGGCATCGCCGCGGAGTGGTACTCCATGCCAAGCAAACTGCGCGACGTCGTCGAGGGGCTCTCCGGGTTCAGCAAAGTCCCAGTCAATTACGCCGGAAAGTTGCCCGTCGCTCCAGAGGGTATTCCAAGGACCCAGATCACCGTGACGAATGATCTGGCCTGGTTGCCAGTCAAGGTCCGGGACGTGCCACTCAATATTCTCTGGAGGCACGAAGTCCTTAACTGCCTCATGATATCGTCTTATGAAGGTCCCAATCTGAGTAAGACCATTTTCCCCATGGAGAATCTCAGGCCACGGACGATAGGCAACTTCTCCTGGAAGGAAGGTCAGAATCTCTCTGCCATCCTCATCTAAACCCAAGACCTGAGGAATTTCCGACAAGCCTGCCTTCTCAAGATGGCGCAGAAGGGAATGGACCGCGGGCGTCCAGCGATTCGTGGGGCGGCGGATAGTGTCGCCAATGCGAATCACCTTATTGATCATGCCTGATGCTGATGAACCGTCTTTCATCCTGCAATTTCACACGAGGTAAGTGCCTCAGGAGATTGAAGTGGGCTGGGGATCTCCCTGGCATGGCATATAACGTCCCGCCCGTTCCCGACCCGCGAAGCGGGTTGGCGGAGGCGCGGATGCGCCGCAGCCGGGAACGGAGCTGCTAAATGCAGTGGTATAGTCGTTAAATTATATGTATAGAGCTATAGAGAATGACAGTCAAGCATTGCTCTGCTAAATCAAGTAAAATCAAATTGATAAGGAGTTTTGACTTGTTGTTCAGTAAAATATCGTGCTTATTTTTTGAAATTCCTGTACAGCTTTTTCCTCAGAGTTGGTCCCTATAAGTAGAAGATCTTCTTGAGAGAATCGATGTGAAAAAACTGGCACATCTTGTTCGTCAGGCGCAGACTAACGATCTGGGTGCCTACAATCAGATTGTCCGTCGTTTTCAGGACATGGCCGTGACCTATGCCTATTCGCTCTTGAGCGATTTTCATCTTGCTGAAGATGTCGCCCAGGAAGCATTCGTTGCCGCTTATCTTGATCTGCCTAAATTGAAGAGACCGGAAGCTTTCCCAGGATGGTTTCGACGGATCGTCCACAACCGATGTGGCCGATTTACCCGAGGTAAGCGGTTATTGTTGGTCTCACTCGATGAAGTCGATGCCGAACTAACGGAGCAAAAAAACCCGGCAGAACTATTTGAAGAACAAGAAATGGTACAGCGAGTACAAACAGCCCTGCAGATATTGCCGGAGCACGAACGGTCCGTAGTCATGCTCTATTACATCGGCCAGTTTACCCAGAACAAAATTGCCTCTTTCCTAAGTGTGCCTGAAACAACTGTGATCAATCGATTGCGCTCTTCAAGAACGAAGTTAAAAAAGGAATGGATCAACATGACACAAGAAGACCAGCCTCTTCACTCCACAAGCGAAAAATTCGCCGATGAGATCCATAAGCAGCTACAGGCGCTCCGAGTTCTTCACGAAAAGTTATGCTCTATGACGACGGATCTGTTTTCAAAGGCTTTATCACAGAAAACGGATATAAAAGTTATCGATGTTGATCAGGTTACATACGCCGAATTTATTTGCGGCCTTGCGCTTTGCCATCCGATTACAAATCCTTCTATGACGATAACCTTCCTGCTAAAACCGTTAGAGGGAAGGATGACCTTTGACATGTCTTTGCCGCTAGTTTATGCGATCTTGCACAAAGGAGAAAAAATACCTGCGGAAACGGAAGTGCGTTGGCAATCGGACTGGCTTTCCGGCGATGAAATAAAAGAATTATATCTCCCGTTTCTCGATAAAGCATTCAAACATCTAATGGCTAGTTGGGAATCGACCCTGGAGGTCAATTTCTGGGATGGGGAATACTCAGCTAGTCCAACGAGTCTCCTGGAATATCCCGATTACCCATCTGATCCTGATCACAAAGAAAGGATGGATCTGCCCAAACCCAGTGATAAAGTTTTTCGAGTCTGCATGTCCGTCAAGTCAGGCGATTTATCGGAAGAACTTAATATCTGCTATCCCGCGCAAGCTCTACAGTCCGTCTTATAACAACATAACCACTTCATTTTACCATTGCATTTAACGGTTTCGCGGTGCATGAACCTGGCGTAGCCAGGTTGAGCGAAGGCGAATGCCGAAGCCATGCACCGACATGTCGTATGTTGTTGGTAGGGTATTTCTCCCGGTTACTTATTTTTCCCACAGAGGTCGAAGGAAGGCGACACGGTCTGTGTGGCGCTGTTTGGGCAGCGGCCACGAGTTTAACATTGCCCCCCTTCG